>Ga0228710_1001954_pt1 | contig 31908 bp, 16 predicted proteins | sample MedpolnodulmetaG_FD_177995 | JGI IMG/M metagenome (GOLD analysis project Ga0228710, IMG submission 177995) | Root nodule microbial communities from Medicago polymorpha collected in Santa Monica, California, United States - pink nodules | ecosystem: Host-associated > Plants > Roots > Nodule... | reverse complement strand
ATAACACAGTTTTTTATTCGTTCCAAATATATAAATATATTTCTTCAAAAAAAATATATAAATATATAAAAGTTAGGTGACTTTGTACAGTTTAAAAAAAAATTATATATCAATATTTTATTATTAAAATTCATTCAAGTTTCCGGTAAAGTTTTAGAACAATCCTATCCATTAATATTTGTTAATATTAAATCAAAGATTCATGTTAAATTGATCTAAGATGGGGAAATATCACAATTTCCCTATGCTAAACATCGACTTAGGTTCAAACTATCACGCGTGCCTCCTCTATTGTAAAACCTTGGACTCCCACTTTTTTCATGTTTTGTTCTTTTTAAAATTTTTTTTTGTTTTCTTCCCCATCTTCCAACGAGAAAATTGTTTCTTGTTTCTTGTTTTTTTTTGTTTCCTATAGCATAAATTACAAACCTGATATCTTCCCAATCGATTTTCGTGGTTTTTTTTTCCCAATCTATATCTTCCCAAACCTGATAGTATTACACTCTTGTTTTTTGTTCTTCCCAATCAATTTTCTTTATGTTAATTTACGTTTCCTGTTTCTAGCTCCTAATTGATTGAGAAAAATGATTTCAATTTTTTGATCCTAATTCAACCGGATGAAATTAAAGGATATGAATCTAATCTAATTATGTGTGTAAAATTAAAGTTGTATATAGAAAAATTGGTTGTAGTACATGAATTAGGGATTTGACTGTTTCATTGTGAACTATTTTGACGTGGGCAACACAAGACGATTGCACATGAATTGAGCATGAATTTGGTTTGATGGAATGTCAAAGGGGACGGATGGTGGAGATGGATATGTGCTATCTAATTTTTTTTATTTATCATGTCAATAACAAGTGTGTACCAAACACATGATATGATAAAATAATACAATCATCTTTCTTATCATGTGTGCACCAAACAATAAATGTTTATCTTGTCACTATCATATCTTATCTTTATCTATTTTCTAATCCTATCATGTCTTTGTCATATAATGCGCATGAAACGGACCCTTAATGGAACACAATCCAATGTCTCAAATTAACACTACTAAATTAAACTAAAGGGAAACCGCAAAGAGATAGTACTTAACAAACCCACTCCTCTTTAAGCACCAATTTTGATTTTCCCCTAAGTGTATTATGATTTATGTAGATAAGTTTCCAACAAAAATTTATTAGAAGACTAAAGTTACAAGTTACATCCCACAAATCATACGGGCTACATTTTTCGGGTAGGATATGGTTTGTCTCTTACCATTTTTCAGTCCTTGGTAAATATTTTGGATGTATAATCAAACTAAAAATGGTGACTTAAATTCTTTTTGCTAGGTCTAAATTTGAGCTTTGACAATAGAACCAACATAATTAACGAGTACTCCTTTCGTCCCAAATTATAAGGAAAAAAAATCACACTTATTAAAAAAACTAAAACATAAGAATTTGGAGTATAGTTTTTTGTGTTTTCTTTGGAAAAAAGTTTTATAGGAAGATGTAAAAACCATTTTCATTGGCTATTGATTATGGAAAAAAATGAAAGAGAAAGAAAATTGAACGTAATTTGCATTTAATTTTATGAGAATAAACAAAAGTTTTTCTTAGAAAAGAGATTTTTAACAAAACAAGATTAAATAGGATAAAAGTTTGTCTTTTTTGCTTATATTTTGGGACAATAAAAATTAGTTTTTTTTGCTTATATTATGGGACGGTGGGAGTAAGTCTCAATAGTAATCAGTTTAATTCTTCGACAAAAACGAATGAATATTTCACATGAACAATGATGACTATTTTGAAATGATTTATTTGAGCATGAAATATTGATAATGTATATAATATTGTATATATTTATCTCTATTTTCCTCATATATGCAACATTTTCTTTTATGATTGCTTAACGTGTTAACGTTCACCCTTTATTTTTTAGAACTTACACATATAAAAAAAAAAAATACACAAATGCCAAATGACACCTTATTTGATATTAAAATTTTGATGTCAAAATATCATTACCTTTTTTTCCTTTATTTTCCGAAACTTACACACACTTATTACAAACTACACACAAATAACAAATGATACCCTATTTGACATTACAATTTTGATTTCAAAAGTCCATCACTCTTTTTCTACATAGAATTAAGCCGTTTCCTAAATTGTTTTTGTTTGCCAAAGCCTTGTTACCAACTCTTTGTTAGGATTTAAGAAAATAAGGATAACCCAACTTAAAAGATTAGCTCATTAAGTAGAAGGTTATCATAGTTTAAGTACCACGTTCAACAAGCCTCAAAGGTGTAGCTTAATGAAAAAGGATTGAGGCACCAAAGGAATTTAAGAAGCCGGTTCAATCATGCAACTAACATTCATTGAGTTTGATACTAACACTCCTAATATTTTATTGGCAAAATGTCAGATGATGATGAGGATGACGATGACAACAACAATAACAATAAATGTCTGAAAGAAAACTAATAAAAATAATATTCTTTCATCAAATAAAACAATTACATTATTTTGATTTTTCATCCTTTTCCCTAAGTTATACTTTTGATCCTTTAAATTAATTTTAGGTTTCACTAACCCTTAATTTATTTTTTGTTTCATTTTGGTTTCTTAAATTACAAATCTTGTACAATTTAATTCTTTAAGTTCTGTTAATGCTATTTTGGTCACTTAACAAATATTAGAACTTTAATCATTTAAGTTACACATTTTAGACACTTTAATCGTTCACATCAAAGACCAAAATGGCTTAACATTTGTAAATTAAAGGACCAAAGTTTCCAATTTTCATAACTTAATCAAATAAAATGAAAAAAACAAACTTACCGGACCAAATTGCATAATATTTGTAACTTATGTGATAAAAATAAAATGAATTAGACTTAAGGAACCACAATGAAACTTAAAATTAATTTAACAGACCAAAATATAATTTAGCCAAAAAGATTTTTTTTTGACAAAAAACAGTGAAAAAATAATATGCACAATCAATGTAAACTAGTTTTACTCCAAAAATCAATAAAAGTAGAGTATGAATTACCAACATAGTGTGGCAGAAGGAGTATATATTTAAATCTCTTAACCATTTGATTCATAGTTCTATTGTCGGTCAATATGTATGTAAAATACATTGTTGAGATAATTCAACTCTTAAATTGACCACAATTACGTCAAAGGAGTTGATCTTTTGTTCCATAGCAAAAGATAATTTGATTTACCCAAATAAAATAAAGGGTCTTGTTCTTCGAGTCTTCAGAGACATTATTTACAGATTTTAAATAAAGAAAGAGTTTTGCTAACAAGTGTTCTGAGAGTATTTCCCTAAAAAAAAGTGTTCTAAGAGTTTTATTTAAGAAACTATGAATAGAAATGTTCTCTTGAAAATATAAGTCAAATATATGAAAAAGTATTAATCACATATATTTCTAAGTAAAAATAACTATTATTGATTGCTTAAACAATGCCCTAAGATCATTTGTTAGTATTTCCCATAAAGAAATTACTCTAACCGTTTTAAAATACATGTCGCAATTTTACAATGTGTCGCATAACTTGCTTTGACCATATTTTTTAACTAATATATAAATACAAATGTTAGGATGTAAGATATTGTTTGATTTATCTCAATGAATATTTTCAAAATATCAATTTTTTAGGGTTAATAGTGCTTTACCCCTTGTAATATAGGTTATTTCCGGTTTTCCCTGTATTTTTTTTTATTTACCCCCTGTAAATTTTTTTTGTTTTGGAATACTCCCTAATAGGTCATTCAAAAACGAAAATTTTTGCAAAAAAAAAGTTGGTTTTTAAATGATCTATGTACTCCAAAATAATTTTTTTTACAATGGGGTAAGTAAAAAAAAAAATTTACATGGGAAAAACCAGAAATGACCTATATTACAGGGGTAAAGCACCATTAACCCAATTAACATAAGGGGTAAAGTAAGAAAAGAAAACTATTTTATTTTGACAAAGTTAAAAAACATTAATAAAATATGTTGACCCTTTTCAATCAATTTCCTATGATCTTAATTTAATTTTTATACTTTGAATACTTTGAATTATAAAAATAAAAATAAAATACAAAAGTGCATTATTAGTTTATTACGAGACCAAAGGATTACTACATAAGACTCAAAGTTAAAGTTTGTTGCACATGAAGTTTAGCAGCCGAGTAAGTAAAATCTAGTCAACAATTTGCTATATTTTAGAATTGAATTAAATTCTTCCGTGAGCATAGCTTAGTTGGTAAGACAATGCATTATTATATACAGGGGCGGGGTACAAACTTCAGACACGCCACTTATTCACATAAGTGAATTCTAGCCACTAGGCTTCCTGACAAAAAAAAAGAAGAAATGAATCAAATTGTTTGACGGTAAAATTAGAGTTTAAAATCAAAATTGAATACTACATTGAATGATAAACATGTGATTAGGTTTGGTTGGTTGTTGACCACTTTTGTCAGTTATTGATTTTGTCACGATTTACATGCTGTTTAATTTCAGAGACTTTTTAATACATAACAATTAACAACCAACCCCATTCATTCATTTCTCCATTTTCATTCTCTGTCATTCCCTTCTGTTTCATTCTCTCTCTCTCTCTCTCTCTCTCTCTGCTTAGTCTCTGGTTAGTCAATTTCATCACTTTCTTATGTTGCAAAATTTTGTTCTTTGTTCTATTTTATCTTTGTTATTGATGGTTTTTATTCTCTTGTTCATTTAGTTTACTTATTGAGTTTAATTTATTTCTTGGGGTTTCGGTTTATACAATGAAATGTTTGTGGATGATTTTTGTTTTGCGTTAACCGGGTATCTCTGCGTGCAAATGCAGAGACTAATCCTTTGTGTCAGATAAGACCTCAAGATATGATTGTTTGCTTACAGACTTATAGTATATTAATTTGTGCTTTTGATTGATTGATTGATGTAATGGACTGATGGTAGTTTATCATATGCAAGTTATGCTTATGCTTATGCTTTTTTTTTTCTGAAGAATTTTATGTTACCCTTTTTCCTTTTTGCTTTCCCTATTACAATTTATCAATAATATTTTTTAATTTTATATTTTTATGTATGATTATGGCTTGTTATTTCTTCTTCTGGGAAATATATCTATGTATTTGGATATATTCTTTATTGTGTTGTATTTTGGTATGATTGTTTTAATGAAAAGCAATTGACTAAGCTTCTCTTGTATGCTGAAATCAGTTATTTTTTGCCTTTTCTGATACCAAATGAAGGTTAGTGGTAATTGATTATGTTAGTGCTAAGATTTTTTAATGGTATTTTATGAAGTTGTTTGATTAGATAATTTAAGATAACTTTGATAAATTTCTTTGTCAATCTTTCTTGAAGCGTCAATGAGTGTGCATAGTGATGAGATAACTCGAAATTCTTGTGTATCTTTTGCTGCTTCCTCTGGGTGTTCTGTTTTTCCCTCTTTTAGCCAAATAAAATATTTTTTCAGTGACGTAACGAACTATAATTGACTAATCCTCTTGGGCTATTAATGTTTTATGGTTAGCTAGGCTCTTTCTTTACAGTTCCTGATTAATTTTAACTTGCATTTGGTCGGGAATGTTTTTACCTCCTTTTTTTTGTACCTTTCGGTCCATTCCTTGCTTCAATTGTGATGTAGAGTTATGAAGCACTGACACAGACACAGATGCCAGACACGACATTGACGATGACACAATATTTTTAAGAAAATAGAAGTGATTCAATGTAGCTGAATGTGTCAGTGTCGTGTCAGATACTGACACATGTTGGACAGAGGACGCATGCTTCCAATCTGAAGTGTCGGTGCTACATGAGCAGAAAGGGATGACCATATAATTGAAATGACGCTGTGATCTCGCTTCGTAAATCATGTCTAACGACTATCATGAAATTTTGATGATCCCTGATAAACTTGTTAAATTTGAAATGCTGAAAAGTTAAATCAAGTGCTAGAATTAATTGGTGTTCGATGGTTCTAAAACAGTAGACTTAGTATATAATCATAATAGCAAATCGTAGCCTCTTGTGCTCTCGTAAATGATTATTAATGGTGATGAACTGATGTTTGTTGTAAGATCTCTTTTTTATAGTCTTTGGTGATGTTCTATGTGGTTCTTAGATAGCGCAGGAACAATGCCTGATAAAATCACAGCAGAAAACCTCCTTCACAACCTTGTCGACACATTATCGGACAAGCCAAAAAAGGTATCCTTCTTTGAGGAAGACAAATCAAAGTCAGTGAGCTCCGAGATCAACAGACTGTTCGGACGCGAGAAACCTGTACACCATCTTTTAGGAGGTGGAAAATGTACGGTATTTATACTCAATTTATTTTAATATAAGATGTATATTATTTACGTCAACTAAGAATTTTAATTCACTTTCTTTTTTTCATATTTTTTGGCTTTAAATACTATAGCTGCGGATGTTTTGCTATGGAGGAACAAGAAGATTTCTGCTAGTTTTTTAACTGGTGCAACAATTGTATGGGTGCTATTTGAATGGCTCAATTATAATTTTATTTCTCTTGTGTGCTTTGTCGTGGTTCTTGGTCTGCTTGCTCAGTTTCTATGGTCAAATGCTTCTGGCTTTCTTAACAGGTGATTTGAGATATTTTACATATTTTCATTTTCTCTTCTTGCTTTAATTTCTGTGAATATGTTTCACAACTATACAACGTTAATTGATTATTATGTGTGATATATGTTGACAGTACACCATCTCAAGTACCTCGTGTTGTTCTCCCAGAAGAGTTATTTGTGAACATTGCAACTGTAATTGGAAATGAGGTTAACCGTGGGCTGAGGTTTCTTCAAGATGTTTCTTGTGAAGGAAACTTGAAGACATTTCTCATTGTATGTTTGTACTTATTTTCATTAATTTACTTAGATATAGCCATTTATCATCCAGAGTTAACCTTTATCAAACACGTGCATTGTCCTCCGTACTTGCTTTTTAATCAATTCCTTTTCTTTTGAAGTTTTCAACATAATCTTTAAATTGTTTGACATGTTATTGATATTGTCATGGAGAATACTTTTTTGACCTTTTCTTAGTTGATGATATGGTAGGCTCAATATTCACTTAATGTGCACAGTATTTTGTAGTAGGTATGTTGTATGACTACATCATAACATAATACTGCATAGGTTGTCACCATATTTATTCTGCTGACATTCATCACAGAATCATCTTTGCGATATAGAAGTTACTTAAGGGTCAATTGGAATTGCTTCATCGAAACCCAGCTAGCCCATCTCTCAATATCCTTGTCCCTTTTCCTCATTTTAAAGCATAAAAGAAGTTGAAGCCATGGTGTATGTAAATGGAGTAATGTGAATATGAGATGTTCTTATAACACATTAGTAAAGTGTGCATCCAGGTTATTTACTAAGGGATTTAATTTATATACATCGTCGGTGTATTTTTTTTTTACACTGTCAATCAATTATAATCTTCAGATCATTAAAAAATTTGATTTCAATCAGAATTGTTTCTAAATCACACATATAATTGGTTGTGATTTATTGACAGTGTCAAACGTTTTACACTGAGGATGTATCAAAATTAAACTCATTTAGTGAGACATGTGAAATTTCTCCCAATTATAAATAGAATGCTGAAAAGAATGTCACTAAATTCTTGAATTTGTCGGTACTTTCAAATAAACTAAATCTCACGCACCAGCTGGGCTGGCCCAACATATGTGGAGGCATAGAGCCAACTCCGGTGTGTTGACCTCTGTTCGGATGAGGTCTGCTAACACACTAGGTCCTGCTATAATATTAAGTGTCAAGGTTATTATGTTAATCTGTCAAAAATGATATGTTTTGTGGTTGAGCCTCATTTTTTCACTGTTATGGCTAGAGATATGAACATTATTGTGCAAAGTGTCAAGGACACTCAAGGTTATAGCTTAATTTCAGATATTGATGTACCTTAGAAAATATTTATTTCTATAGTGACAAAGAAATGTTGTATGTATCTGTCTTTGGAATTTGTGATCAATTGTTGAAAGTTGAAACACTCTCCAGGTTGTCGTAAGTTTGTGGGCTGGTTCAGTGATCGGGAGTTGGTGCAATTTTTTGACTGTCATCTATATTGGTGAGTCCAGCTTTCTTTTCATCTTTTGATGGATCTTTACTGTTTTATTAAATATGATATGATGACCCCAAATATTTGCACATGTAATTAAGAGGGAGCAACTTTACCCACCTCCACATTTCTTAAAAAGACATGATTTTGGAAGTACACATCTAGACGGTGCAAAACTTTTTTTTTCTTCTTCAAATGTGGACTTCTGAAGTTCTTTGGCAAGTGGGAAGATTTTCTCCCTATTAAGGTTGCTTCCCCATACCTAGCACTAGCAGTATATGGCTCTAGTTCGTGAAATGGTCTTTCCCCCCCGAGGGTTATGGACTTGTGGTCGTATATACTTGAGCTTACCTAGAGCCCCCAAAAGGGAGCCACGAGCACTGGTCTGCAAGTTTGAAAAATATAGGGCCAGCTTTCTTATGCCAGTTTTTCAATCTGTGTCCTTTTTATTACCAGATCAAAATAATGAAGTCAACAATATAGTTGACTGAATTAGCTTAGAGTACAAGTAACCTTTAATAAGCTTAGCTTAGTGTAGTTTACATTTGATCTGCTACTTGCTATCTCATAGTTACATTCTGAGTACCGGAGCTCGTATGAGAGTTGGTTTAACTGCACTACACTAAGCTAAGCTTATTAAAGGGTACTCTAAGCTAATTCAGTCAACTATATTGTTGACTTCATTATTCTGATCTGGTAATACTCTTAAAATATTTGTAGATTAAATACTATGAAAACAGGAAGCAAATTGAAAACAAGGTGACTGTTTTGTAATTAAAAGTGAAAATAGAAATGTTTCCTCAAAGTAAAGAGACCCATATTTTTATACTTTAGCTAGCCCTATGAAATCTTTTCTCCTGAAAATATGTTGAGCTATAGCTAAGATGCAGAGATGAAGGTTTTTTTTCTTTTTAAACATTAACATGACGCCTATTCACAAAAACACGCCTGGTTAAGTTCTTTCTGATGATAGTCATGTCAAAAGCTGAATCCTATTTCTAAATTATGAACAAATGCTGGTCAATGTTATGTATATTCAACATTGTTGTTTTTCCTCTTCCGGTTGATTATTCATGCTATACATACTAAAACAAATATTTTGTCGAAAGGTATTGTTGCTGCACATACACTTCCAGTTCTCTATGAAAGGTACGAGGATGAAGTTGACAACTTTGTGCTCAAGGTCTTTGGTCAGATACAAAATAACTATAGAAAGCTGGATGCTGGTGTGCTCAAAGGAAAACTCAAAGTAAAGAAGCATGATTAGATTTATCCTTATGTAAATTATTGGATTGGATGAAGGGAATAAGTAGGGGGATGAAAAATATTGATCTCTCCTATGAATGGTATTTGACTGAAAGTACTTGCTTGTGTAAATGATATTTCATGCAGACAATCTGTGAATTTTATATCTCTCTTTTTTTTTTGGACAAAATCTGTGAATTTTTTCTGTAGAGATTGATTCAAATTCATCTATCATCTTCATTTTTGAGTTCAATAACTATGCATTGATAGTAAATTTTCATTTGAAAAAGGCGTTCAATCATTGTATTTTGTCGTAGTATTTATATGGTGAGATATAATTGAATGTCTGTAAAGTTGTTTTACATTGCTGGAATATAGAAATCAAATTCTATATAATGGACGTTCACCCTTTCTGTTATCCACAATTCTTTTGCTGTTCTTGTATCACTTGCAAACGAATTCATAATGTTTTACATTATTTGCTGCACTCTGAACATTCAACCACTGCCTCCAAAGAACCAAACACCATAACCTCAACGTCGTTGACTATTCATTTCCGTCTTCCATGCTCTCATCACCGGATCTTGCTTCCACGACTTTGAAGTGGGAAAGACAAGTGCCTTTGAGCCAGTCCTGTTCGCTCGATCACTTGTGTGTGTTAGGTCATGACAAATGTCTGCTCTTTAGTTTAATTTTTTTGAAAAGAATTTGATGTTATCAGGAGCTATTCATCAGATAAACTTTTGGCCTTCAAACAGACTCTTGGCGTCGAGCCACCCACTGTCGTCGACCTTCCACCTGCCATCACATGTGCATCACCCTCAATCTACAATTTCTTGCTTTCTTTGTTCTTCCATGTAAAATATTCTTTCATAAATAATGGAAATGGTGTGTGTGTGTGTTTGGATCTTGGTTCTACAATTCATTTAAAACATACAATTAGACACGAGGAGTGCTAGGGACAACGCTCATTTCATTTACTGATGCCACATATCTCCACAAACCACCTCTTTTCGTTGTTCAACAATCTCTCACTCCACTGCAAAAAAAGGAATATTTGACCAAAAATATGTTCTCTCGCAAAGCACAAACCATTGAAACCACCCGTGACCAACATCTTTATTCCTCATCCCCACACTAGTCTCAATCCAGGAACCCCACCATACCAGAAAGCCTCAAACTTACTGTAGTCTCGGTCTACTTATAACTTAAAAATATTTGTGGGATTATGTTAGGCTAAATCACAATTTTTAAGATGAAAAGAATGTAATTGCATGTGAATGTTTGTGTGTCTAATTGACCGAATTGGTAATATATATCTTCCTATGTGTTGACTACAATTGATAACGTTAATCAATATTGTCAATTATAATATTAATACTAATAAAAGCTAATTAATACTGGTGGACTAATTGATTTTTAACACTCACCCTTAAGTTAAAACTTACTATACTTTAATCTTGTTAGAACAAAACATCACGATCTTTGACGAGAAGAGAAGACACAATTAGTGATTCATTTATGGGAAAAGAGTCACCACCGAATTGATCGTCATCGGTGGGAAGAAAAGTCACCACTAATATGATATATATGTGAGAAGAGTCACCGCCGAACTGATCGTCGTCGTAGGAAGAAAATTCACCTCTAATATGATCCATATGTGGGAAAAGTCACAACCTGAATAAGTGTTTGTGGGATTAGAAGTCAGGATTGATCATCATCGTTGGGAAGAAAATTCACCTCCAATATGATCCATATGTGAGAAGAGTCACCACCGAAACAAGTGTCGGTGGGAATAGAAGTCACCATAACAGAATCTAGGTATTCATGCATCAAAACCAAACAACATGACTAGATTCGAAACTAGTGTGTTGCGGCAATGCTTGAGAGGCCGATGTTTGCGTGAGATCACTGTCGACAGTTATCTCCTTGTGGTTTAGGGCGGATCGAAACAAGCTCGAGATATCATGTTAACAATACAAGTACAAAAGAGAGAATAACAAAGAGACTAACAAAGATGGCTAGGGGTTCATAGAATACCAATAGCATAATATTACAAAAGGTTACAAGTTAATGGTTGAGATTTGGTGTAAGTCACGAGACTTACACCTGGTGTCAACGGATCCTAACTCATATATATATAGACACACACACACACACATACATATAATAAAACCTAATTGACTATTAACTTAGAAATATAAAGGACCAATGGCTTAAGCTCAATAATCTATTATCTAACACCTACCCTCAAACTCATGATGCATCAATAAGAAGCATTATGAGTTTGTCAAACAAAATACGAAAAACATACTAAATAATATAAAGTTCTTAACAGACGATAGTTCTCTTTCTAATATTGGAAGATAAGGTTTTGAAGGTCTTAAAAGAAATAATAATAGTGATTGGTTGTTAGGTCTCTTTGGTTTTTATGGTATTACTTTTGACTTGGCAGTAGAATTGTATGTCGTTTTATATGACCTTAGTGTTACCTATGATGATGAGCACATAAACATTATTTTTGAATCTGATTCTAGGGTGACTCTTGATTTAATTATGTCGAATGTCCAACCTCATCATCCTTTTGCTTCTTTGATTAGTCAGATTGTCCAGCTCCATAGTCGAGATTGAATTGTTAATTTTCATTATACTCTCTATCAAGGCAATGAGTGTACAAATTGACTTGCTAAACACGATGCTTCTTCTTCGGATGCTTTGATCGTCTTGAATTTTTTGCCTCCTCAACTACATCACTCCCTTTTTGATTATGTTCTTGGAGTTACTCACATAAGATTGTAGTTTTTGTTATTTTTTTGTCCTTTCTTCTTGATAAAAAAAATGGAAAGTTGATTTGTTTTCGTATGTTTTTTGTTTTTACATAAAGTTTAGGTGATTTGAGCTCTAGAGGCTCACTAGGGTTAGGGCATGTCTCAAGGCTCAAAACACACTTACAATAGTATTTATAGATCATTCATTAATGAGGGCTGATCAAACCAACCGCAGGAGTTGAACTCACGACCTTATGAATGACTCAACTCCTTACTAATTAAGTCAACCTTCATTAACATTTGTTTCATGTGTTGCTATAGATGGTCTTGTACTTAATTTTTTTCTTAGATTTTGGATACATGGCTAAACTTAACTTCTTTCTGAATTTATTTATGCTTTTTTTTTTATTTTATAATTTTTTTAAAGAATTTTATAACGATTTATTTTAATTATTGATCCAGTTGGTTCAGGGGCAACTAGTGGTGTATATCTTCAAACTTCTTGTTCCCATATACTTTAGTTGGACCTGGGCTAAAATTTTGACTTGATGTTTAGCACAAATTAAGAGTATTTTCGTTATTGATGTTTCTTATGCTTTGCTAGGCAACGATTTTCTTCTTGGCACTCTGGTTTCGTTATGACCTTTCTGTAACTTTAGTATAAAACCTTTTCATGGTTTTGTTATTGTGGTATATCAGTTAGGTGTTAATGTTAAGTTTCCACTTTGCCATCTAATGGCCTTGAGTTCTCATCACCAAAACAACATTTGCAGTTAAAAGTGCAAGTGTGTATAGTAGTAACTATCTGTAGTATTTTTTTAGAAGATATTCATTATCTTCTAAAGTATGACAAAGAAAATTGTAAATGAAAATAGTTTGTTTTTCTAAAATACTACTATAACTTCAAAAAAAAAAAAAACTCATTTTAAATCCGGATTAGGCCTCAATATAGGATCGGTCATAAGCCGATGACGAACAAAACAATCACCTAAATAATTCAACCTGTTGATTATTTATTATTTGGTTTTTGCATGATACACATGTATTAAACTAATTGATCTTTTACAATTTATTCATATACTAAATAAAACAAAAAACAAAAGTATATTCCTTAAAAAAAAAGTATATAAAAATTACAAAGGATTCCCTTCAAAAGAAAAATTACAATGGATTAATCAAAAAAATTACACTTGTTGAAACAACAAATCATTTTACAGATCTTAGCTTTGATATTCAAACTACACTCTGCATCCATAAGATCCTTGACACACCCGATGATCTTGAAGAACAACTTCAATCAAACATGGAGGTTTTATGTACCACCACATGACATGTCTGCCTTTTCACATTGTATTTTGCTAAACTTTCAACTTGCCTTTTCACCAATTAGGAAGAGCAATTCTATGTAGATTTCTAAACTCTCGGTATGTGGTTGAACAACATATGAAGAGTACTTGTGACATAATTAATCAAGGAAATTACACTCATTGGATCCATTAATCGGTGTCGGAGACGACAAAGATATATAGGTCACTATATGTCCAACAGATGCACCCATGCGGGATCGATTTGATGCCTGGCTAATCGACTCAATCATAGAGATCGCAAACCAGCAGGAGATCAATAGGACACAAAGACAAGGAAATCCAGATATAATACCAGGTAAAAAGTGGGTTGCGAGGATGAGATACGAAGTTAAATTGCAGAGGATTTTAGGTTAGATGAAACTTGAAGAATTTAGGTTGTGGAAGTTTGCTAAAAATATAATAAGAGCAGCGGCGGCTAATGAAAGGGTAGGAGTTTGTAACCCTAGATGAAAAAGAGAGAGTATATATAAGAGTGGGAGTGAGTGAGGTTTGTGAAAATAGGGTTTGTGAAAATAGGATACTGAACTGAACGAGTAAGCAGCTCATAAGGCTCTATTCTAGGTTTTTTTTTAATCTTATTTTTATTTTTATAAACAACTATACCATTGACCCGTGTAAATACCAGGTCATACCAACTAAACAAATACGAATAAATAATATTGAACATTAGAATTGTAGTGTAATAAGTCATATGATAAAAATGTATTATTATTATTTTTTTTAGGTAAAGATAAAAATGTATTATATTAGTCATATCATAGTGACGTTAATAAAGTTCGAAAACCGTACATATTACATTAATTATCACATTACAAAAGACTACTTTTCTATAAACGACATTTGAAGTCACATCAGTATCATCACCATCTTCATCATTATTTTCAACCCATCTAGACTTTTGACCCGTGCCGTTAAAAACACATAAAAGAACTTAAAAGCGTCTTTTGTATACCTTTGAGTGGCATTATTTTGAAAGAACCTTTGAGTGGCATTTAAAAACTATATTTTAATATGCTTAATATTTCTAAACAAATTTTATAAATTTTTTTAAAAACTCGGTATCTGGTTCATGAGTCGACTAATCTAAGAGGTCGAGTTACGTTCCACTTGAATTTTTTTTTTGAAGTTCATAAGTTATATAGAGGACTTATATCTGCATACCTTCAATTTTAATACACTTATATGTAGTATTGTTTCATTGTAGATATAAACTTGCAGCAAAATCCAACAATGTGATGAAATAGGCGATATGATCATCGACTTATATAGAAACATAGAATAGTTTTATAAGAAAAAATTAAAGTCATGTTAAATCTTTACACACACCATCAATAATAAATCACTTCTTTGACCTAAAGTTGTTAGCCTTTTTTTATACAAACATATAATTGTATGATATTTTAAAGACTATCATTACGTTTAAAATAAAAAAAAGTTTAAAATTTAATGGCTTAAGTATGATTTTTTTTTTGTTGAGAGAAAATATGGTAAGAAATTGGATTATGTATGCTTAAATTTAATATTAACTCCAACAATTTAAGGCTACATACAGTTGAAAAATATAAAAAATATTCATTTCTGTTTTCATTTTTGACAGGATCTTCATCTCCTTGTTCTAATTAGTAGTATTTGTAACCCATTCATGGAAAACTCAACCTGAAGACAATTTCAACGGCTACAGTTATGCATGCAAGGCAAGAGGGTTTTAAGTTACACTAATTATTTACAATAATAGATATTAAATGATTCAACTATAAAATAAATATGGACCTCTAGCTTAAAACAGACCAAATGCTTACATTTTTTTTTAGAGACCAAATGCTTACATGTTTTTGGTCTATTTCTTTCCTGTTAAAAATTTCAAATTACTAACCTAATATTTACATGTCAACTGCCTTTAAAAGAAAAATTACATGTCAACTAATGTATCAAAAGTAAATCTGAAAAGGTAACAAAAACCAATAAGGCAATAACATGGATGCACATGCCTAAAGAATATTAGGAGAATTTTGGCCAAAAGAATGTCATCAGAGGGCTTAAACATGAAAGAGAAGTTTCATTCGCATTAAGCTCTACCAAACTGCAGAGAACTTGTTTGTCTTCACAAATTTCTTCATTCATTTTGCTTTCCTTCCATCATTCGTAAATTTTATTCCAGTAAAACACACTTCCTTGTTATCCATTCTTACAGAAGCATTCCAAAGGCAATTACATATCAGCCACCAAAACAAATATGAAACTGAAAGTAAAAATCATCAACATAAAAAGGAAGAGATTGATCGCCATTGATGCCTTTCCTGTTGTTGAATAATTGTGGTGAATATAATGAAAATGAAATTGAGGAGAGGGAGATCAAGATGTGACCTGAAGCGCAACCTCGGTTAGTGCGTCAACAGGTAGAGTTTGGCAAAAGTGTCAACGAGTAAAAATTGGCGAAATCGCCATGCAGAAGCTCATTTTACTTGACGACATCGCATATGTTGTACTTCTTACAAATTGAACCAACTCACATCTAACTCAAACAATCATAGCAAAGTGAAGGAAATCAAACATCGCCAATCTAAGTGAAAAATAAAACAAAATATAGAAATCATATAGTGCAAATTTCTAAGCCCGAAAAAAAAGTAATGAAAACCTATATTACCTTGTGGTTATCAAAGTGAAGGATTTCTCCGAGTCATACTCATACATACCTCCCACGTTTTTTTATGAATGAATCACACTTTTGTGGTTCTGAATGGTTTGAAAAAAGAAAAATGGCATGTTATATCCAAAAATAAACATATATAGTAACACAGATTAATACGAAGAACCTTTTAGAAAATGAACAAATCAATAAGTATACATATTATCTTATGCTTATAAAAAAAGTACTTATCATCCTCCTAAAATGATTTTTAGGGCAACGGATTCTGTCGTACATTGTCCACCAATACAGCAACATTTGTATAAGTCTGACATGAAAGAAAGAACTCAGCATCAGTATAAAAAAAATCAATTTCATAATTAAAAGAAGTGTGACAATAAAAAGATACAATTAAAAAGTGTAAATAATTAAATACAAAAGAAGATGAAAATGAAGAAGGGAAAAAAAGACAAAGAAAAAGAGTGTTACAGCATCGTTATGTTACCTTGTATCTCTCTATGCGGTGGCGACGATCCCAAACTAAAAGTCTAAAACTAACAATTACTTTCATATAATGTAATTTAATAATTAAGTGAGGATGAAAAGAAAAAAAAGACAACCAAAATAAGCATATAGATAAATAATAACCATCAGACTCACATATTTTGCAAAAGACAATATAGGATATGTGTGAATTGTGATGCAATCTAAACTTGTAACTCTTCATAATTACACAATGAAACATCTCCAAGTAAGAGAATAAGAGAATAAGGGAGCGTAATTGAAATAAAAGAGTTCTAATGGTTTACAAAATAATTGTATTTAAATGCATCATAAGGAAACGCATCATAAAAATAGGAAATTACTGTTTTGATAAGCATGAGTGATTACGTTTAAGAGTAAGAAGGAAAGGATGGAAACGATTTTGTTTTTTTTCAATAAAAATAGGATAATTAGTTTGAAAACGATTTTGTTTGGTTTTCAATAAAAATAGGATAATTAGTTTGGAAACAATTTTGTTTTGTTTTCAATAAAAATAGGATAATTAGTTTGGAAACGATTTTGTTTTGTTTTTCATAAAAATAGGATGATTAGTTTAGGTAGGAAAATAGGATAATTTGTTAAGCAACAATTGGATTAATAGGAGCGATCTGTTAACAAAATAGGAGCGATCTGTTTTTTGAAAAAAAATAGGAACGATTCTTGATATTTAGTTTGGAAATGATTTTGTTTTGTTTTTTAATAAAAGTAAATAATATGAGTGATCTGCTGTTTTTTTGTTATGGATAAGAATAGGAGGATTTGTTTATTTGTTTAGTAAAATTAAAGAGAAAAATTAGGAGCGATTTGTTTATTTTGATTTCCATAACAATTAACATTTTGATTAAATTAAATAGGGTTAATTAAATAGGGTTAATATAATAAAATTAAGCAAAGAGAAGTTAGGTTAAATCTAGGGCAAAATTTTGCGTTCGGGTTAACTTTAAGAAATAAGAGATTTCTTGAACCTTTACTATTTTTTCCAACACAATATGTATATAAATTATAAGAAGAATGAAAGTTGTAAGCATTGAACCTAAAAGAGGAAAGTTATAGCCTTCGCATAGCGAGCCAAATACCCGCCCAACAAAGCAAGTTAGAGACCAAAAGTTTAAAACAAGGAAATTCGCCTAACGAAGAATATGACTCGCATGGTGATCAATAACAGTATGAAGCCCCACTTGGCTAAATAACAATTGTTTTCCAAACGAACAAGGAACTTTTACGATGAAGGACTAGGTTTAGAACCTATAAATAGAGGCTTGCAAGCTCATTCCACTCATTCACTTAATAGTCATGTTGAGAGAGAAAGAACTTAGGAGAGAGTTAAAGAGCAAAAGCAAGGTGGAAACATTGAATGCTTCTAGATCAAGCCGGTTGATGCTACATCTCGACATCCTCTCCTATGTCTTGTAAGTTATATGTTATGTGTAGGATTAAGTTTAATTAGTTAGGAATTTAATGTGAATACTTGGTCTTGATGACTATAGATAAATTCTATTCTGTTATATGAGTGTCTTTATTACTGCTTTTAATGTTTCTCCGGCGTGCAATATGAGATTGATCTTTTGACTTAGGGCGTGTTAGATTGTAGATGCTAGGTTTACAATCAAACACAATGTCAGAACTTAATGCTTCTTTCAGCTAACTGGCCAAGACATCATAAGTTAGAGACTAGAGACAATCTCTCATTATCTGTGAGACATCGAGATCTATGTAGGATGATAAGTGAAGGTATAATTGGAATAGGATGAGTTTATAATCGATCAAGAAAAGATATTAGTGAACTAACTAATGAAGCATAATCCCTACACAACTTGTCTATTTTTTATTTCACCCCTCACTCATAATGTGTCAATAAACACACCTGCAATTAACTAAACACTACCAACTATTAAATATAAACCTTTTAATAATCAAATAAACTAAATAGTTCATTTACCAAGTCTTCATGGATACGATAAAAGAAATACTTTGATATTCCTCGCTACATCGAACCTCATCACCTATAAAGTTGAGTTACCTCCCAACAAGTATTTGTTTTATGTTGTAATCTTGATGCATATGTTCATTTTGTGCCAAGATGATGGTATGGATACTTTTATTGCTCGTCTCTTGAGCCAATGGGACTTGCTTCTTGTGACAGCTTTATCAAACAAGGCAAAATGGATTATGTCAAATTTGTTTCTTAGGGTCAACTTGTTTGTGTCCACATGAATATTTACCCCAATCGTTTGTATACATGGCCTTCCCAGTATCAAAGGAGACGATTCTCTTCATCTATGTTCCAAACACAAGTATATCTTGTTTAAATACTGCCTTAACTATGCCAACTTTTATATTTATTTTTGAATTGGACATGTGATATGCAGAGTCACGATTTACTTATTTTCCCCCTTTTTCTTTCCTTTGTTTCTTCTTCCTTCCTTGCTTGGTTGGCTAACACAAGACAATCTTCTTTGTCCTTGTCAGGCTCTTCTTTATTGATTTTATCCTTTCCAACTTCCTCTTTATCCTCTAAAGGTTTGATTGGTTAATTACCCTTTGCGTTTTCCACAACATGACATTGGTTCTTTTTATTTTATTTTTCATGAGGGTAAGTTTTGGAAGTACCTTTTTCATGCTCACCTATGTTGTTCGCAAGTTGTCCTATTTGTACTTCAAGATTTTTAAGTGAAGCCTCTGTGTTCTTCTAATTTTGTAGGGATGTTTGCATGAACTGCTTAAGCATATCCTCAACTCGATGATTTTGCCAGTATTGTTGATAAGGGTATTGAGACTATTAGAAATTCTTATTATTACCTCTTTAAAAGTAAGTTGTTACCAATTAATTACCATATTGGTTTTGTCCCGTTCTTTGTTGGTGGGGATAAAACAGGTTTGATGATCTCCCATACAGAGGTCACACCGCAATACATGACTTGACTTATCTTCTTGCATGCTTTTTATTTGCTAAGGAATTTTTGCCAATTGTTCCAACAATTCTTTCACAATTTTTGTGAAATGTTTATTTTGAACTAAAATTGCATCGTTCGTATCCAATTCGGGCAATCCACCTTTCTTAGTATGTGTTTTGCAACACATTTCCAGCCTCCAAACGTGGGTTTTTGTTGCCAAACGACGTTTTCCCATTTTTCATGTTGTTTGGATGAATGAAAAAGTGAGTTTGTGAAACGTGGTTTTGGTCTCAAAATGCAGTTTTTCTGAAGTTGAGATTGAGAGCTTCTACAACAAGAGAAAACGTGGTTTCTGCAGTTTTTTGATGTCATTTACGATTTCTCGACTTTGCCCCTCTTTAATGGCCACCATTTGATGTTTCTTTTGTTACAGAAACATGTATTTCTGAAGGTTGGAGAAGATAGGTTATTTGATGGGCCCATTTGTTTAATAATTATTGTATTTGGTGGTGTTATTTGTTTTTGATGGACCAATTATTTTTTAACGAGTTTTGATTTTTTTTTTATCTTTTCTGAAAGGTTTAACGTGTTTTATTTTTTATTTTTTCTAAAGGCTAATTTTTTTTATATTAAGTACGAAAATAACGTGTTTTATTTGGCACTAATTGGGTAAAACTCATACCCAAAAAAAGTGTTTTTACATTTTAATATTTGGCACATTTTTATTTGATGATTAAACTCATACTAATATATCTTTTTGTTTTGGACAAAAGACTTATATTTAATAATACATCATTAATAAATGATTATATAAAATAGAAATGGAAGAAAAATTTGAATAAAAATGGGGTAATATTTGAGTTATTTAAAAAATTATACTACATAAATTACAATATCTACATACAAATCACTTCTTTTGTAAAGGTATCCAAACATAAACCACTTTAGATTAAACTCATTTTTAATCAAAATCAATTCTCTCTACCGCATAACCAAACACATAACTTATAAAAGAAAAACAATAAACCAATAAAAGAAAAAGTGTACTAACATTTAATTTTTTTTAGCCCTAAACCAATAAAAGAAAAACAATAGTATGTCGTTCTGACTCGCGATAGTGCGTTTCCACGACACTTTATCTCCAAAAATTCATCGAAAATTCTCATTAATTATCTCTCCTATTTGCTGCTCATAAATTCTCATTTTCTCTCTCCTACTTTTTCTCTATCTCACTCAACCAAACACATGTTAGGTCAGAAAAGAAAAGATTCACATGCAAACACAGTAAGCATGTCAAATCCCCACATATACTCAGAGCACACAAAATCACAAATCAAAGAATAAGGTTCTTGAATAAAACTACTCTCACTAACATGGAATTAATTGGTTATTGATGAATATATTGTTGCAATGTATTCCTCATAGACAGATCACGCTAGCTATAGCTATTATATCATGCAACAATACTAAAATCAAAGTCATTAAAAGGTTCAATATTAGTGTTATATAAGGAGAAGCAAAAGTGTGGTCGGGCTTCGTTATTAGTTTGAGTGGCTATAAGCACCACGCCCAAAGTGGAGTCTGACTATTCGACGGGCATCTTTTTATCTTGCGTCCAAGAATAAAAAAAAGTATATATACCCTGATTTGCAATGGAATATACACAGATTTGTTAATTCATACTATATATTAGTTAATGATAAATGTGATAATAGGCTAACATGTAGCACGAAAGATTGAAAATTAGTGGCTAGGAATTCATATGTAAAACAATTAAATGGAGAATTTAAGGTTTAAACTCCTACTCAAATAATTTCAAAAAGCAGAAATAAACTTATAAAGAAAAGAAACTATGAATATATATACCTTAGAGAAGCTCTATATTATAGATGAAAAGTGTAGACTGCTAATTAGTTAACACTTAATATGTGTTTTTCATGTAAGAAGTCTTCTTGACCACTATATGAAGTCTTTCATTTAAAATAATCTTTGGCCAAGATGCAGTTCGGTCGATTAAAAAAATCCTTCCGTTTGAGGATCATCACATAATTTACGTATAAGACATTCCATCTAATCACTAAAAGAACCTTTACATTTAAGGTATTATTTAATGTCTATTATATATGAATGATGACACATCTAATTGTAAACTTTATCTGCAGCATACATTCGAAGGAACCAAAACCAAAGTAATGAAATGAAAAGAATACAACCAATTAAAAACACAAAGGGAATATCTATTCATGTCAACTATCAGTCTATGAGATTACTTTACCACATAATTACACATTTCTAATCTCATTTATTCTTAGCTTTTCTTTCTCTATTCAATTAATTCTTTTAAGTTTATTTTTTATCTACTCTTAGTGGAAAAAAAATTACACTTTCAACCTATCACTATCACAATCATCTAATATTAACTTTAAAACTAATTAGGATAAATGTTAAATTATTTTAATGATCTCACATATATAATTGATTGACACATTATCACTTGATTGAACTAAGAGATTAAAAGAGTTCGAATTAAAAGTTTAAAGTTCCAATCTTAACAAGAAAGAAAATATTAATATAACAATTAACATTAAAACTAAATTAAAAAGTTATTTTAATTTTGGATCGGAAACCGAGTTTCAAAAAAGAAAAGTTATTTTAATTTGTTTGCTAACTTTACCTATAACACATATCGATCACAGAACAAGGATTCTATTCGTTTAGTATGGGGCAAAACCTTTTCAAGATTCCTTAGGACAAAGAAAGCAAAACCAATCAATCAAAATACAATGTCCTCTTTAAGGGTAGTTTCGTCAAACCAATCACCACTACCCTCTATATATCACCATCGAACAAACATTCACTTAAGAAAATAAACCCACAAAATTTTCATAATTCCCTCTTCAACCTTGTATCTAACATTCAAAAACACAAACAACACATTCAAGCATGTTTGCTAAGAAAGTTACTAACGTTAACCCCTTCGCAAAGAAACGTTCCCAACATGGCGTTGTTTCTTCAACACCAAACGTAAACACAAAGAAGCTATGGAGGCTTCCACATGTCTTCGCTAAAATGCTCGAGCTTCCTTTTCCTTCAGACGCCGACGTTTCAATCGAAGAAACTTCACAGTTTTTTCGATTCGTCTCGTCGTGTAGTAAGATGGATATATTTAACGCTGGTGGTGTACGTGCTCATGCAATCGAGATTTTACCGGGTATAACTAAAATTGTGATTAAGAGAATCGATGGTGGTGATGTTGTGGTGGTTGGTCAGCAGGAGAGAAGGTCTTCTCTTGGTGTTGATTTGTGGAGGTTTCGACTTCCTCCGTGGACGCAGCCGGAGAGGGTGACGGCAGTTTGTACCGGTGGGAAGCTGGTAGTGACGGTGCCGAAGATCAAAGGGAACTAATATTCGATCTTCATGCAATAGAATGAATATATGTGTACACTTTACACCGTGGTATATATCTCACTTTAGAGGCCAAATTCATCACATGACTCACATATACGAATTTATGACATGTATATGTGTATAAAATATGACCTCTTTTTTACTTCTAAATAAAACAAGGATTCCGTCGTGTAAATGCAACTCATCAATATTCGATACACATCAAGTGCGCACAAGTTTTTCTTTTTTTCTTAAGTAGTTTAATGGTTAGAAATTCATTTTTAAATTGAATATATGGAGAATCCAGAATTTGAACTTCGATACTTACATGTATTATACAATGTCTCTACCAATTAAACTAAATTCACAGTGATGCTTGTTAGTTTAATTGTTAGATTATTTGAAGAAAAAAGCAAGTCTATACCATGATATATGCAAAGTAAGCTCAAACTAATGTCATTAACTAGTATCCCTATCAACGCAATCTTTCCCAAATTAACAACTATATTTCACCCTATGTGAAAGTAAGTAATAACCACCTAATCAATTGTAGTATTGTGCGTAATAAACAGTAAAAACACCATTTATGTTTTGATTTTTTTTGTTTGTTGATCTTTTTTTTTTGTTGAGGAATTTTGTCTGCTAATTTTGTATGTTTTGATTTAGACACTGAGCATTGAGAACGCGCATTGTCGATGGGCGGTGCCAGCCATCTCACCGTGGAGTTTAGGTATGCTCCATTTAGCACTTGCTTCATTTAGTTCATTTAGGGTCTAGATGGAAGACATGTGGCAAACAAATATTTAATGGTTGAGATTTTAAATTAAAATATTAACATATTTTTAATAAAAACAAAAATGATTATGTTCCCTCTTCCTCTTACGAGTTACGACCTCTCATCCTCTACCTCTCCTTCCACCGCCACCAACCTCTCCACCACTGTCCATCACCGCCTCTCTTCATCATTTACAGCGTCGTCACCTCTTCCTCTCATCATGGTCTCGCCGCTCAATTGTTATAGGTCGCGGCATTATTATTGTTTTTCATCTGCAATTTTTGTTATGATATTATACATCAAAAATCGAGATGGAAAACCTGTTTGCTTCAAGTGGTTTCTTCTCTAGCAAAGGTAACGGTATCAGTGCTGTTAAAAATGGATCTGACTTGAATAGTTCAATTGAAATTAGTGATTTGATTTTCAATTTTTGTAATTGGGAATCTCAGGTTAAAAATGGTTCAGTTTTGAATCAGGAAGAGGGTATTGCCTTTGAATCCGGCGATGGGCGGCGGGAAGAGGGAAGGGTTTTTTTTCTCTATGATTCTATCACACCAATGTTAATTTTTAAGCTTGAAATCTCAGCCGTTAAATGTGTGTTTGCCACGTGTCTTCCATCTAAGGCCCTACATGGAGTAAATGGAGCATACCTGAACTCCTCATCGTGGGTTGTGTCAATCCCCAAGTTAGGTACACCTCAACAAAATAGCTTTGTGGGCCAAGCTAATGTGTCAAGAAGAATATTTTTATCACCTTAATTAGTGGTATTATAGTTGTCATCAACAAAACGTGAGTAGTTTATTGTCTTTCACTATTTATGTGTATATATAATGGAAGATTTTGGATGATTTTGATTGGTATCAACTAAAGAGATTTGTCATGCATTTGTCAAATTCGTGTAGATTTTTTAAGTTGAAAGATAATTTCAAAAACGAAAATATAATAACAAATCAAAAACTAAGATTACATAAATATAAGGTGAAATTTCTCTAAAAAAATAAATAAATATAAGGTGAAATCTTTTCGATCCACATGTAATTTAGATTATAAATATTTTACCAAATAATAGACAACTTGGTTGCTCTTACGTCTAACATGTAGAAATTAAAACTATGAAAACAAACATTAAAATTAATACAATCTTCTTCAATAGTAGAACCAACATAGAAGGAAAATTGTTGATGTGTTCGGTGTCAGAACCATATTTGAAGCATCAAATTTCGCTCTAAGGTTCAAGAGAGATATATCTTTTGTAAATTCCAAACTTTGCCGCATAGTTAAAGCATCTACTACTTATGAATCTGGCGATGAAAGGATTTGCAACAACTAGCAGTAACCACATCAACATCTCTATAGGACATGTTACGTCAAATCAAGGTTATAGCAACCACCAGGGGAGTGGCCAGTGAACATCAAATATAGGCAGATTTGGTCCTCCACTTAGCGTCTCCAACAACATTATACTAGCACTCTAAAGTTAATAATAGATCTTTGTTTCTTTTAAACAATTGGAACGACCTTAATACCAGTCCCCTCAAAAAATATATTCTAGCACACCATATTTGATAACACAAGATCAACACGTGGAGAATAACGTTCTCATTTGCATCCATAATATTTCTTCCCGACCATTCCTTAAATGGTACTGTTAGACTGCATTTTCGACACACATGATTCGACAAGGAAAGATATGTCAGGTTGGAGTTAGAGTTTGTTTACATTCCAAAAAGGTTGTTGGCTTCAACAGATTGTGTTAGCATTTAGCATATTGGATATTACCAAGTCATTTAGCTTCGACAAGAAGAAATTCAAATTGATTATGAAGAGGCAAGATCAAGAGGTCGAAGACACGTGGAAACATATCAAGATATATGTCGAAGGCTTTTAGTTTATGACTGTTATTTTCAGTTATTCCTTACTATATATATAGTGTTTTGTATAGGAAATACGGGTCACAAATCATTCATAGAAACTTTAAACACTCAAACTATCCAAATTACAGCGAGAAACGAGTATGAAGAACATATATGATTATGTGTATTAGTTTTTTCTCGTTTGTTTAATCAATTAAATACTTTTTCTTTAAAGTTATTTATATTTACTTTTAAGTATTATTTACTTTCAAACCAATCGAAATTGTTAGTTATCTTCATCTTTTTCACATTCAAACTTATGAAACAATGATGAATATTTAAATTTTTCTGAGAAACAACTGCACAAATATGTACTAGGATTTGTAGTTTGATTCTGCAAACAATTAATTTAAGACTAACAATTATTTAACAAAAAAAAAATGATAAACAGATACATACCGGAAATCATATGACTTAAATGTCACATGAAAAGGAGAAGCAAAACATTGAAAAGTAACAATAATTTGGATTCCTAAATGTTGATGTGCTCTCATTATAGTCTATGTGCGCATTAAAATTTTAAATGCATCTCTCTAAGTGACTCTTTTGTTTGTAATAACCATAAATACATTTGAGGGCTAGAATGATTAATAAGACGACCAACATCATTAACTAAAGAGACCAGTGGCAGAGGGACCATGGGGATATACTACTATTTATACATGGTCATGAATATGGTTCCCCATTATTAGCATTTGTGTCATTTTGTATGTTGGACCTTTGTTTTTTATGGCAAAAAAATCCTTTTCACTTTTAAAAAAAGCCCATTATGTAAACTTGTTTGCTAAATTATACTACCTTTTAAGACTTGGTCCCCGATGTTTAAAACCTGGCTCCGCCCCTAAAGGAGATATTTGAGAATGTGATTACAATTTTGATATATTCAAAGACCAACACATTTATTAAAATACGATCATTTTTAAATATCTTGTGTGACTTCCTTTCAAAAACTTGTATTTATCATGTTTCACTTTGTCTTTTTTATCGATTGTTTCCCTAGAAACTTTTAGTTACACTATGTGGGCTACATGCTAAGATAAACAGGGTTGGCTACTATAAATTATGTTAAAAAAATAATTAGAAAAAGGGAACAATGATGCGCTGAAGAAAAGCACTCTCATTGTTCATAGGAAGACATCATATTCATTAGTTGTTGACTAGGATGATTATAAATCATGTAGCTCAGGTGACAATACTAATGAGAAAATTTTATTTGCACAAATTAGTAGATTATTTTTAATATTCATATGCACAAATAAATTTATATTTGATCAATTCAAATTAAGATTAATAGGTCTTTACCCCCTGTAATATAAAGTCATTTTTGGTTTTCTTCCCTGTAAAATATTTTTTCCAATTTTATTTTTTAAAAAAAAAAAATTTCGTTTTTGTTTGGCCTATTAGGGGGTAAATCAAAACAAAAATATTTTACAGGGGTAAATCAAAAAAAATATTTTACAAGGGAGAAAACCGGAAATGACCTATATTACAGGGGGTAAAGACCTATTAACCCTTCAAATTATAATAGGTAACAATTGTGACATAGATATAATTATGTGTATAAAAAGATAAAATATACGTGATGAGTGAAATTTTAAGAAAGAATCGCGTACTATTCTAGCATAATATACTAGTTTGGCACTTCGTCAATTTGAGTTGGTGATAGAAAAATTCTATTGTTGGTGGAGGTATCATGCAAATGGAAGAAGAAATGTCATGAAGGCAAAAAAAATTTAATGACAAATATATATATAGAGAGAAAAGTAACGGCAGAAGATACACCTAAAGAGCTATCAGAAAACGCTTCAAAAAACCAGGATCAACCCCGCCCAACAAAAGAGACATGAGACAACACCCAAGGGCACCACCAAAGGACCACCAAAAACAGGAGAGAGAAAAAGAGCTACATCAAGAGAAAACCAAAACACACAACGACATCAAACATGTCAAAACCCCTAACAACAACTCCTCAATTTTCCATCACCACCCAAAGAGTTCAATTAAGCACCCGATAAAGATTTGTTGATTCAAACATTCAGATTCGACCACAAATCAACTTCCGGTCTATCGGAGGAGCCACCAAAATAGCCTAAATGGATCCGAGTCAAAAAACTAGCTCCCGAACTCGAATCAAAAGTGATCAGTCCACCAGACTCCCGACACAAATCAATAAGACACACCTCAACTCATGAACCACTAGAGCAGACACCTTAACCTGTCCATAATCCAGATGCTAATACGGCACCCCTCAACTCACGAACCACCATAATCCAGATGCCAAATTCCTAAGACAAAGAAAAGGTGGAACAGTAGCGCAAATCGAATCAGCTTGAACACAAACAACCCAACCCAAACCAAACCACAAAATCAACCTGCATCACAACCACTTGAACATCACCAAAGACAGCAACACGGCAACACCACCACCCCAACACCAATCACCCAAAAAACACCTAGAATCTAATAGACCGACGCAAAACTGAATCTGAATAGACCGACGTAAACCATAACCACCGGCTAAACAACCACAAACCACCATGATCCTTACGACGACGAACGATCTGGAAGTTGCGAAGAAGGAGGATTAATCGCGAAGGACCTGCAGCCGCCGACAAATGAGCGGTCAAGATCGAGCACCAACAAAAAATCCAGCTGCACAGGATCTCCGATCTGGACAGCAGTACCCCAATGAGGAAAGGGGATGGTGCGGAGAACGCCACCCATCGCACCACCACCAACCACCATGCTAGAAGAACAAAGGTTGTGTCTCAACCTACGAACGCACCGCCAATCTTCCGGCATGGAGGAGGCAAAATCTGAAACCTGCAGCAACAATAAATATCGACACACCTACAATACACCTACAACCAAACAGGAAAAAGCTGAATCTAACACAAACCATAACCAACTTCTTGCGTCAGATCACGAAGCGACGAACAAAGAAAAAGTTGGAATGAGAGACAGCCAAAAAAGAAAAGGGAACCACCGGAGGAGTGGAGGTAGAAGGGGGAAAGGGACTTCGATTTGAACCAGAAAAGAAACACGAGGGCGCGGACAGTGGAGGAATGCCGGAAGACCGTTGTGAGTGATGCGGAGGTTGCTCCTCTTCGCATCACTGCTAACCAAGATTACATCTTGTGAGTAAAGGGTTTGGATTTAGGAGAGGGGAGAGGTGGAGGCGGAGGCGGAAGGTTGAAGACGGTTTGTAGAGAGAGAAAATAGTGTTTTAGCTAGAGAGAGATGGTGGATTTAGAGTGGTCATGAAGGCCATATAAGCCCTCGACTACAAAAGAATGAACATATAACATGAAACATGTTTACAGGAAGTATGATCTTAAGAGATGTATTTACAGACTCATATAATATCTATAAAAAAATATCTATTTCATATACACAATTAATGTAATAATTTTTTATACAATTAATTATTCATCACAATCAACATATTAAAAATATTTGACTATAAACATAAGTGCATCTGAAAATCCACTTATGAATGGTTGTGCTTTATTGAAAGTGTAAAACTTTTGACACTATCAATCATCAAAAGTAAACTCTTGAGACAAAACATTTATAATAAATTAAAAAATTAATTTTTAATTAATATATTAATTAAATAAGTTTAGTCAAGGTAAATTTTATGTATAATAAATTTCACATTTAATAAAAATAGTAGTTATAGTTTGTTATCAAATGTGAAATTTATGACACATAAAATTTATTGACTAAACGTACGTAATATATATTATATTAAGATAGTCCCGTGTGTTTATTTTAAAATTTCAAGTTGGACCTCGCATTTAAAAAGTTTTAAGTTAGTCCCTCACATTATTTATGTTAGCATAAGTTCTTCATTTTCACCAAATGTTGAGTTAAATACTTCTAAAACGTCCACATGACATCCCTTAAGGTACCCACATGAATGTCTATGTTAGCCACATGAGCATTTTTGATAGAAAAATTAACTAAAAGGACTAATTTATTGTTACATTAGTAGCATAAGGGACCAACTGAAATTTATTGAACTTAGGGGATCTTCGTGAAACCTAAAATAAAAGTAAGGGACCAAACATGAAATTAAGTCTAAATATTAATATCATGTTTTTAATATATTAAATATGCTTTGTTTCAAGAGATTACTTTTGATGAAGTGTTAGTGTTAAAAGTTTTACATTTTCAACAAATCACAACAATTTAAATGTGAAATTTTGTATGTAAATAAACTACAAAAAAACTCTCGATTTCTTGGGGAATCTGGCGATAAATCCGCTGGAAACTTGTTTCCTGCCGATTTTGCCAAGGATTTGCACTCCCAGATAATACCTTCGTGGGTAATTGTTTCTTGAGGATTTTAGAAACCGCAGGAAACTTTCCTACGAAAATTTCCTCAGGAAAAGCCAATAGTATCTGCAGGAAATTTTTGGTCAGAGTGGGAGAGATTCCTCTGCCCGTGAATGTTTCTTGCCAACGTTCCGCATGTAATTCCACATCAAATGCCGCAGCAAAGCCCTTTACTCAGGTAATTCCTCAGGAATCTGAACTAAACCGTAGAAAAATCCACAAGAAATTTACTGATTCATAAACACAATTTTTTTATTATTATTATATATTAATGAATGTCAACAACTTTATTAAAAGTCATTTTTTAGTTATTTGTTTGACAAAGAAGTTTATTGGAAACTTTCTCGAGTCAAATTTGGGACATAGCATATGCATTTTTTTTAAAAACATGTAAAGAGTTAAAAGATCCAAAACTAGCATACACTAAAAAAAACAATGGCAATAAAAACTTGTTCTTTGTAACAAAAACATATGTCATAAAATACACAAGTCTCCATCACTATAAAGCTGGAAAATATGCATAATAAACATTTCAACAAACACCAGTATATGACAAAACACTCTAGAGATCTCTAACTGCAACGGAAGAAGTGAGCTACAACTGAAGATAAATCAAATGCATAATTTATAAGTTGCATTTAGGCGGTGCAAGAATAGATGTATATATTTTTCCAAACTTTTGTAACACGGATTGCAAGCGAACACAACCGCCCCTAGACCAAATGTTGTCATCGTTCGGAAACCTATTCTGAATGAACCTCCACACTATGAAGATACTCGAAGGAGCAATCAAGAGAAACTTCAAACCCTCCATATAAGGTATCGGCATAAGTATAGGGATGTTTTAAGAGACTAAACCAGAACCTATTTTTCCTAACATATGTTAGCAGAGAAATAAACCATTGACAAAAAAACACATAAATCACAACTTCCAAAAAAGGTAATGAACATGACACGTCCTAAACAATTTTAAGCAATTACCTTTCAGCAATTGCACGTTCCCAAGTTGATGAGGTTGCTTTCTCATGACCAATTGGAAAAGCTGGAAGAAGAACTCAGATTATTTTCAACATGGCCTCACCCTAGTTTGTGTCATGCCAAACAGAAGCTGAATAACAACTTGTTGCATAAAAATCAGGAACATCAATTAATGATCGAACATTAATCCGATAGTTGGCTACAGGTGTAAAAGTCAAACAAGAAAATATGCGGACTCCACAGTGAAGAAAAGCAACGACAATTTCACCAGCTTGAGTTGAGTAAACAACTCGTGCGAGGGTCCCAAGATATATTTCAATATCAAAATGATTGAAATGGATCCCTTTTGACTTATCGTCTGTAGATGGAATACTAATGTCCACCTTGGACTCCCAAACCATTTGCATAAGAGGCTTTCCATGAAAACTTCCAAATATTGGATGGAGGACAACAGGTTGGAAAGATGATTCCCATCGTTGGACTCTCCACTATGTGATTGACGACCCCTCATCTGGATCATGAGGGGACATGTACTTCCTTGCAAAAATGAGTTGCAACATTTAGTATCTATTTTCTGGGTAAATGATCAGTGCACGTGAAATTTCAGGCATAAAATTCTGACAAACATAAATCACAATCAATATCATCACAATATGTAAAAGATATTATATTACACATGTTGGTCATAGAAGATTATGTAGGCAGTGACATCCTTAATAATGAAGGCAACAGAAATAGTAGGCAAGAATCAAGGAGAAAATGCATATTAAAGGAATATATCATATTTCCAGTGAAAAAACACAAGTTTAGACATAAATGTTTAAAGTTTTTGAACAAATTAACACAATATATAGGTAAAATAAGGCTTCACGGATCTTAGTTCCGTTCAATTGGAATCAGTTATAGGATAATAATGAATGTAAATAATAATGTAGAAAGAATATATTGAAATTGAAGGGGGGGG
>Ga0228710_1001952_pt1 | contig 31923 bp, 18 predicted proteins | sample MedpolnodulmetaG_FD_177995 | JGI IMG/M metagenome (GOLD analysis project Ga0228710, IMG submission 177995) | Root nodule microbial communities from Medicago polymorpha collected in Santa Monica, California, United States - pink nodules | ecosystem: Host-associated > Plants > Roots > Nodule... | reverse complement strand
TTCCTGTGGTCACCACCCCCCCCCCCAAAAAAAAAAAACAATTAAATAAAGATTCAATAGAGGAGATGATACCTGATGGAACCTTGAAAAAAGAAAGAGCGTAAACAGGCAGAGATGACAGGACAAATTTCAGCAAAATTAGACGGCCGCCAAAAGATAGATGTTTAGAACTCCAGCCCGCTAGTCTAGATCTTATACGGTTCAGCAAAGGTTCCCAAAAGGACAAGCGACGAGAATTACCACCAATCGGCATACCCAGGTACACAAACGGAATGGACCCCACCTTACAACTCAAGATCGAGGTTGCCTCAGACAACCAAGAGTGAGCGACATTCACCCCCACCAGACAACTCTTAGAAAAATTAACCTTTAAACCAGACAAAGATTGAAAAAGGAGAAGAATAGCACGCATAGCCCGAATATTGGCCCAAGATTTGTCACCTAAAATCAAAGTATCATCAGCAAACTGGAGGTGTGACACAGTTGTTGACGCACTGTTACCCACCTGAAAGCCCGAAAACATATTATTCCGATTCAAGGCTTCCATCAAAACATTGAAGCCCTCTGCTGCTAAAAGAAACAAGAAAGGCGAAAGAGGGACTCCTTGCCTCAATCCCCTCCCCAAAGCGAACTCATCCGTTGGAGACCCATTAACCAGGACCGAAGCTGTAGCTGTGCCAATACACTCTGTAATCCATTTATGCCAAAGAGACGGGAAACCCATCTTAAGCATAACTTCCTCAAGATATCTCCAATCCACCGAATCATATGCTTTTTCGAAGTCAACCTTGAAGAGAAGCAACTCCTTATGTCGTTTCCGCGCGTCATCCACAATCTCGTTTGCCACCAGGATTCCGTCGAGAATTTGGCGACCTTTAATGAAGGCCGACTGAGCATCTGAAATGACTAACCCAATCACCGATCTAAGTCTATTGGCCAACACCTTTGCCAAAATTTTATAGACGCTGCCCACCAACGAAATAGGTCTAAAATCGTTCAAACGGTGAGGATTGTCAACCTTCGGAATAAGAGCGATGAAAGTACTGTTTATACCTTTAGCCAATCTACCGTTCCGGTGAAATTCCGTCAAAAAACGCATAACATCAGCCTGCAGAATATCCCAAAAATCCTTGACAAAACCTAAGGTAATACCGTCAGGCCCGGGACACTTATAGCTATCACAATCCCACACAACCGCCTTTACCTCCTCCAGGGTAAACGGCTTCACAAGTCCAGCGCCATCACGGGACGACAAGGTTCGAAAATTAACACCCACCATACTAGGACGAGTACGCCAGACGGGTTGAAAGTGCAACTATGTAATCAAGATAAGTAGTATAGTTTTCACTGAGCAGTCGGGGAACATTTATGTTTAATTACATCACTCTTATGCAGCACCGATAAAAAGGGTCTTGTTAACGAGTGTCTCTGAGACACTTTTTAAGGATTTTAATTTAGCAATTATTCTTTTAAAAAGTCAACTATTACAATTTTCAATGCATTTAATACACAATTTTTTATATAAAACTTACGATTTAAAGTGTTTAAAATGTCATAGGGGCACTCAATAACATTTCCTTAAAAAAAATACAAATGCTAACGAGAACTGTTGTAGAAATGGATTTTCCTGTTGGCGATATTAGTTCTTTTGAACATTATAGTTTTTTATTGTCAAAGCAAGCAAATAAATTGAATAAAAATGTATCTTCGAATCTGTTTGAACTAAAATGGAAGGTTTAGTAGAACCCAATTATCTGTAAGCTGAATATAAGAAAATTTTGATCTAAATATTGTATCTCTTTTAAATTCGCGAAGTGTTTTTAAATATACTACGAATTGTTAAAAAAAAAAAATTTATTGATGAGTGGCACATCAACTTCGTACTGTTTGATTGTGCCTTGATGATACTATTCTGCAATTCTGAGGCATTCGGTATTCGAACCTTTAAACCTAATGTTTTCACATACTATCACGGTGTGCACATTAGATGCAACACCAAAGTCATTGCAACAAAATATGAGACCATTAATCTTTCTAAAATTGAGCAGTCTCCACAACACAACCATTACCGTTGTTTCAAACTTTTTACTACTGTTTTACCCATAATGAGGCTAAAAAAAAAACATAAAGAACGATAGTACTGGTTTTACAAATTCTAAAAATAAATAAAAAAAACAAATTGGGTGGGTTTGCATAAATAACCACCTCTAGACTCCAGTGGACAGGGGTCACTATTTAAAACTGTTTCCCCTGACCAGTTCTGATCTAATGAATCCACACACACACACGAAATCAATGTGATTCTTGATTTACGTTTCCACATAGTATTTCTTTTAATTTACGTTTTACTATTTTATTAGGTGGTTGTTTTTCTGGTTTAATAGCAAAATCTTGCTCATTCGCCCTCCTATAAAGCAATGTTGATGCTTCCACCCTGTTTTTCTTAGCAGCACAAATTAAATTCAAATGAAAAAGACGGCAAAAGAATAAACACAAATAAAATGCCCAATTTGTCCTAAAATAACATATAATTTGAAACAAACAGATTTTGCTAGAATGATATATAATTTGTGACAAATAAAAAGTAACATATAAGGTACCCACCAGTTAGGATGTACAACAAATTTTCTATTGGAAATACCCCAATTCACCTATATGGGACAAAATAACACTCATCAAAAATAGATTTAAGAGATTCTTTTGATAATAACTTTGCAGGAAAATAGTGGCTTTTAAGATTTTAACGAAGACTTTCGTACGATCATGATTTGAAGTTTTGATTTTATGGATTTATGAGATTTGAAAGGATTTCAGCAAATTTTAGCAAAATTTATTCAAAAAAAAATAAAATTTTAGCAAAAATTAAAAGTTATAAGAGTGGATAAAAAAGATAATAAATAAATTTTAAGATTTTGTTGTAGTGGGGATATATTCTATGATTAAATTATTTGTTGGGACGCATTCTATTTATTCTTGGTCAATGAAAATTATATTTTAGAAGATGTGTCTCTTAGATTTTCTAGTCATTTCAATTCTCAAACATTATGTAGTTTACGAATACGCCATGGAAGAGGGATATATAAGGGAAAAAAAAATAGAAATGGGAAAGATATAAATGTATAAAAACATAACAAAAGTGGAGAATTTTTTTTGGAGATGAGGGATATATAAGGGAATATCAGTGAAGAAGGAGGCGCTTGTGAACTTCGACTGACCTACTAGATAGAAGATCAACGCTCAGGTCTGTGGACGTTATTGTGTATGGATGGGTAGGTGGAAAACATGCTTGTGTAGACTTGACTGGGGTTTCACCACTTGTGGGATTAGATGTCAGATCTTTTACCTTGGGACAGGCAGCCTTAAAAGCTGCGTCAAACAAAGTGGTCAAACATGAGAAAACGTGTTCTGACAATCAACATACTTTTATACCATTTGCTTTTGACACTTTCTGTTTACTAACACCAGAGGATGTTGACCTTCTACATAGAGTTCAGAATGTCATGCATGGCAATGTCATGTCTCCTAGGTCCATGAATATTGTGTTCACGAGGATTGATTTTGTTATCCAAAAAGGTCTAGCGACGCAGCTTGTTGCCCGCTTGTCTTCTATTCAAGTGTAAATAACGGTTTATATAAATAAAAATCTTAGATGTGGGAAAAGATTTTTTTAAGTTAAAAAATCACTAAAAAGTCCAATAAATCCTATTTTTTAAACAATCCATCGAAGTTAAAAGAAGCTTTGAATATCACAAATCTTTTTATAAGATGTTAAATTAAAAGTTTTAATTAAATACCACAAGATATCTAGACTATTTTTAAAGATCCCTAATTGAAAAGCACTAGACTTTTTTTAAATAAAACAAAGGTCTTGATTGAATACTACCAGCACCACAAGACTTTTTTTTTTATCATAAAAAGGGTTTTAAAATCCTTCAAAATCCCAATTGAATACACCCCCTTATACACATAAACTAAGTCTGTCTAAACTATCACACTAGTGAAGATTTTACTACATGTTTAGCCCCTAGAAAAAATTGGAGAAAAAACATAGAACATGAAAGGAAGGGCTCTTTCTAAATTGATGTTGAATGATTTTGTATCAGTTGATTTCAACAAATATCACTGAATATTCAGTACTTAAGTTGCCACTTGCCATATTAGGAAATTGTAAATAGTGGCTAATCTTTTATGATTACTTACAGATACTGGAGTTTTGCATGTGTCTGTTTTTTTAATACAACCAACAAACAAAATAAAATTTACCATAACTTAAGGTGAAAGTTTCAAAATCAAAGTATACATACCTTATCAGTCCCAGGGACTTTTGCAACTACATGAGTAACTCGATCATCAATTTTGTTTGTGCAAGTAGCACCAAATTGTTCAGCTCTCTGCCACAATGGGTGAAGGTGGGGATTTGCTGCGCCAACAGGAAACACCCTACTAAACAATATATGACAACCATTCAAGATTTCCCTTTGTTCTAAAGCTAGGAAATCTCTCACATCCACTTCTTCTAAGGATTGAGACGCAAAAAAGCTCCGGTGTATTCTCTCAATAACCTACTCCGGGAAGAGAAGGAATTATCGACTGTAAAAAATAATAAACTCCGTATCAAAAAAAAATTGAATATAACCTTACCTCTAAAGAGGATGCCTGAGTTCCAGATTCCGGTATCTCATCGCGATCAATCTCAAGAAGAGATTGGCCAGGAAGCCTGAAATGACGCATGCTACAAGGGAAGTATAAGTACCTGCAATATCTTAAAACTTAATAAAGGGATAATGCTTCCACTCAAAACTAATGACAGTAAAGACCACAGAATATCACATTTAAGAGAATTGCATGCTATAACACACAGACCCACGGCTATAAGGTTCCGTTTGTTATGAGGCCAAACTCCTACAGAATCGTCTATAATTACAACAGACGATTTCAGACCTAAAACGCGTTCCAAATCTTTGCATACTGTTTCAGCATCGTTGCCTCTAGAAATAACTCTACCAGCAAACAACACTCCCTTTGGATCAAGCACCTTTGCCATTTGAGTTGCATATTGCTTGTTTCCCATAGTGTAAAGATGCAACTCAAAGAGTTTACTAGCCTGTAAAGCATTAGGGAAAGATGTGAATGCTTCGATACAAAATTAATCCCGGTGCAATATCATACCTAAAACATAATATAAAATTCATATTACCTTCTCCAGGAAGTTCCAGACTCCTGGTCTGAGTTTAGTCCACATTTTCATGTCCGGAAAATGAAAAAGATGTCTCTTAGACTTTTCACGGTCTTGTTTTTCTTTCTTTCTCAATATCTCTTCATGCACACGGTCAACTTCATCAAACTGAAAAACAAAATGTTAATAAGCAATTGTCCAAACTTTAATCCACAGGACAAGAGAACCCATTCAATGCAAATTACCATAGCAGAATTAAGAAGTGTATGGTCTAGGTCCAATACAAGGCACAACTTCCTAGCAGCAAACATTTTATTTTGTTCTTCAAGCTTCCGGGCATTGACATTGTCCCTAGTTCCCTGGATATTTGGCATAGAGGATACAATTGCTCTGGATCATTCACTCCCCAAACTTCCACTCTTCTGGACAGTACTACTTCCATGGAAAGAACGACGTGGATCCCGGGGTTTCATGCGAATCTTTCCAGAATCCTCTTGTAGGGCCTGGACATGAGTATCAAAAACATGCAGAAAGTTAAACAATTGGGTAGCCTTAAGAAGCTTCCATGACTAAACTATCTGGACTTCCAAATTTTGCAAACAATTCTCAGTCCAAGCTAAATCATAACGAGGGATCAAAAGGATAAATTTTCCACGGTAATCACAATTAGAAGATAAAACCAAAACCAAAACCGTTGGAGTACCAAGAATTGATTCATGCTGTGTTTACTTAAGATAAATAATCTCATAAAGGGATTTTACCACGGAAGTTGCTGGAGATGAAGCTGGAAGCATTTCAGCATAACTTTGCGGAAGACCAGCAGTCATTGCTTGAATGGTATTCACAGTTGCATCTGTTCCCCTCGCTGAATTCGAGTTGGTTAAATGCATTCTACTTGTAGCAGAATCAACTGGTTTCTTTTCGACTTCTGCTGATCTCTTATGTAGCTCTAAACACATATTAAGTAACATGCTTGGATTTACGCATCTACTATTCAATAAATCAGGTAAGGGAACTGCGGCCAAGCTACTTGTATTGTGCTCGGAATTTTCCAAAGACCTAAGTCTTTTGGGAGCAGTAGCAATATTTTCTGAAAGCCAACCACCTGTTCCACCCATAGTTCTTACCTCTCTAGTATTGTGCAATTTAGAATCTGTACCGTTCAGTTCCATCTTCTCAGCCTCTGTCTTAACAGCAGGAGACAACCCAAATCTCTCAGTCCCATCTCTAACCGAAAACAATTTATTCACAGGGACGTAGGATGGAGCTTCTTGGGTGGGTGACAGTAAACTGTCTAAATCATGATCCTTATGTAGGTCAAGGGCCTCCAATTTTTCCTCCTCGTCAATTGCCTCACTATTGCCCAAAATATCAATTAAAGAAATCCTGACCTAAACTTGTACAAAAAATCAAACAAATTTTAGATTCTACCTAAATTTCCATTTTACAAACCAAGTATTATATGAAGGAATTGGGGGTGACTCCTAAACAAGTTAACATTAAACATCACCTCTTTCATGTCCGGAGTAAATAAATGAGCATGTTTATTCATTAGAAGAGAAAGCAATCTAACATGAAAAATGTAACCAAGGAAAAATAGTTTAGAGATAGATGGTATTGCAACTTGAAAGAATTAACAACACAAAACTAAGAACTCATATTTTTAAAACCTTAATATATTATCCTTATTCTCTTTCTTTTGCAAATTGTCCATAGAGCAAAACGCCTACAACAACAACGCGGAAGAAAAGTTGTAACAAGATCATCAGCAGAAACCAAAATGATACATCAAAAAGTACAATAAACAAAGAAAGGTCAGAAATTCCAGAGAACACCTTGCTCTGCAAGGCACTATGAATCCTAGTACAAGTTTCAGCAAAAGATCTACAGAAACAAAAATCACCGAATAAAAACATAAGACAATTCAAAGTTGCATATTACAATTCAACTCCAACCAACAACAAAAACAATCCATAAACAATTTTCACTTACTCCGCCACATTCGCCTCATCGGTAATACTCTTAAAACATCTCTAACACCAATCATCTCAGAATCAAAAATACAATATGCATCAGCATCAGCATCAGCATCAGCATCAATCTCACCCTCCTCAACCTCCCTTTCCTGTTTATCATCATCATCATTCAAATCAATATTATTGGTGCTATTGTTATTACTATGAGCATTAGCATTAACATCAACATCTTTATCAACAAAAAATATCATTCAAAGGCTTATTCTGAAGCATAATCACCATGAAATATGGTGGTCTACTTTGAATAAATATTCTGCACTTTTGCATCATTATTATTACTATTATTATTCACCTTACTAAAATCCTCTTCACTGGATTCCTCTGAAGCAGTATCAACAATCTCACCCTCTTCCACATCCATTACTTCTAAGTCTTTCGATTTATAACAATACAAAGACGATCGAAAAATCATGGTAAGGAATAACACAATGCACCACAAATATGAAACAGTAAATCTCAAAAATCAAAATAGAACAAAAACAATTAGGTCAGTGATTAAGTTAAGGTTAGAAATTCTCCATTTCAATTCCCTTTATACATTTATTTAGACATGCCTTGCTCTTTAATCTTATTAAGTTTGCAACAACTAAACCTAGAAAATTCCCTCAAATGATATATATTAATTGCTAAGTGCTAACCCTAATTATGTATTTTCTTCATCTTCAGTTTGAAATTCGAAAAATTTTGTGGGAAACATGAAGTGCATTAAATTACATCTATTGTTATACTCCTTGAAAAATACACGGCTCTTCAACCAAGCACACATCTTCAAAATGATTAATACATTGTATAATCTCTTCTATTATTAAATACTATGGTATATGCAGATATGATATGTATTTGGTTGGAAAAATATATTATTACTTTTAGTAAATATCAAAGTTTAATTATTCTTTTTAGAGTTGCACGTGTAATTTAAAAATTCTATTAATTGAAGTGACTTTGTTTTTCATGTTATTAGAAATTTAAAACAATTATTACAAGTCAATTTTTGATGTTTAACTATAAAAGTAATAAAAAAAATTGACCCGTGCAACAATATAATATTGTATTCTTTTTTCTTTATAATTTTTTTTAAAAAAAATGTGAAGATAATGCCACAATAATATATTGTGATAAAATAAAATGACAGTCTTTAATTGATTAGTTTTTCAAAACTAAAATGTAAAATTTGATAAGATTTAAGTGTCATTGAAGAACATACTAAGACAAATTTGATTGCAATATTGTATCTCTAATAATCTAATTTGCGTTTATTGATCGATCCATGATCTTGCAGGTTAAAGATCATTCATTGATCTCTATTATAGTCGACAAGACCCGTGCGTCACACGAGTCAAAAGTCTAGTTTGTTTTAATTATATATAGAGCCACAAAACCTTAAACTCTAAGGCATAAACTTATTTCTAAAACATATATTTAGACATATAAAGCTACAAAACATATTTTTAAATCATATATTTAAATTTCCTCAACAATCATATATTTAAATATATAAAGCTACCGAACTTATTTCTAAAACATATATTTATACAGAGCTACAAAACTTATTTCTAAAACATATATTTATACAGAGCTACAAAACTTATTTCTAAAACATATATTAATTAAACATATATTTTAAAAAAAAAACATATATTTAAATGAAATTAAATTTAAAATATATTCTAAACAAAAATATAAATTATAATAATATTTTTTTTTCAAATATAATTCTAAAATATAATTATATCAAAAATATTTTGGAAATTTTATTCTCAACAAATTATAATTCTAAAATAAAATAAGGGTTTTGTTAACGAATGTCTCCGGAGCACTCTTTAAGCATTCTAAATTAGAAAAGAGTTAAATATGTTTTTGGTCCCTATAAATATACCAACTTTTCGTTTTAGTCCCTCTAAAATTTTCTTTCAACTTTTAATCCCCAAAAATTTTCTATTTTCACTTTTGGTCCCTCTTTTAAAGTAAACTCATATGTAGAATTCATATTTTTTAATAAAATTTTGCAGAAAAATTCATAATATTATAAGAATCTCTCCCAAAAAAATTTAGAATTTTTTAACAAAACATGAATTTAATATGAATTTTTTATATTGTTGACGGTTAAAAATTCATATTTAATTTATGTTTCGTTAAAAAATTCTAACTTTTTTTGGAATGATTTTTACAATATTCTACATATTTTTGCACAATTTCATTAAAAAAAATACTAAAATTAACTCAATAATAGGGACCAAAAGTAGTGATTGGAAATTTTATAGAGACTAAAAGTTGAAGGAAAAATTTAGAAGGATTAAAATGAAAAGTGGTATATTTATAGGGACCAAAAACATATTTAACCTATAAGAAAATTATTCCTTAAAAAAGTCATATAGTTCAATTTCCAATAAATTAAATACACAAGTTTTTATAAAAAGTTATCATTCAAGGCCTTTAAAAGAGTACCCTAGGAGCACGTCGTTAACATTTCCCATAATATTTTTAATCTAATTCTTCGTATATTTTTATATGGACATTCTCTCATAAACATTTTATATATAGAGCTCTAAGAAATAAAAATTTTATATATAGAGCTCTAAGAACTTTTAGCAAATAAACATTTTATATATAGAGCTCTAAGAATTTTTTATATAGACATATTTAAAATATTATAACAATTACTCCAACAATTTTTTTATAAAAAAATACATATTAAAATATGAATTTGTAAGCACTAAAAACTTAAAAAAATCATATTTAATTTGGGTGAAATATGTACTTAGTTCCTACAATACAAGCTTTTAAGTTTAATCAATAAAAAAATTGTAAGCTTTTGGTCTCTAATTGCCTTCTATAGGGACTATTCTCTTACAAATGTTTATTTATTTTTTTAACTATGGATGAATTAAGGGTTAAATATGTTTCTAATCTCTATTAAATTTTAATGTAAATTTTAGTTCCTACAATACAAGCTTTTAAGTTTAATCAATAAAAAAATTGTAAGCTTTTGGTCTCTAATTGCCTTCTATAGGGACTATTCTTACAAATTGTAATATTTTAGAAGACTAAAATTTACATTAAAATTTAATAGAGATTAGAAACATATTTAACCCTTAATTCATCCATAGTTAAAAAAATAAATAAACATTTGTAAGAGAAATTTTCATAATGTACTAAACATGATTGCAAAAATAATTCAAAATTTTGAAGGACGCACATGAGTTTACTTACAAGATTGAACCAAAAGTCATGGCGGATAGTATTTGACAAACCGAAATTTGTTGAAATTTTTAGAGTGATTAAAAACAAAATTTAAATATTTATTCGAACCAAAAACTTATTTAACTTTTACAAGTATTATACATCAATAAACTTCCACGCAACATAATCAGTTTTGTTTCCTTTGCAAGAAAATATTATACACATTAGTTGAGAAGACTTTTTTTTTAAAGAAAAGATGCTTATAGCATTTCATTAATAATAAGTTGTTCAATACAACGAGGTACAATATAATAAGTAGTGAGCAAAAATTAACGGACAACATGGTCGATTACCTGAACAACAATATCTGATATTTCTTGCCAAAGCTTGAGGTTTCTATAGTTCTAGAGGCTCCAAACAGTAGCAGCAAAACGTTGGGAATCTTCATGTGATAGCTCGTGCAAAAGCTGAAAGATTGCATCTGTCATGTTGTATCATATTCCAAAGGCCACTCCAATGCCAAACCTGCATAGTAAAAGAACAATTGAAAAAAACATGGTTAAGGTCTTTAGATGACGCGTCACAAAATACGCACGGCAACATGCATTACACCCCTTTGTCCTGGAGTCTAACACGGGTAGGTAAGCAACCTCTACTCATACACGTAATTAAATTCATGATTTTTGGTGGAACTTTCAGACGCAAAATTCCGTACCAATAACTGGGTCGATGAAGATGGGATGGGATGTATCAACTAAATCTTCGACACATAAACGGTAAGAACTCTTCCCCGAATACAATCCATTTTTCTCGGCTTTCTAGATCAACTTGTCATCCTCCACCTGCTCAATTAAAGGAGTTCGAAGGATGGCCATTGCGATATCTTGACTGAAAACTTGATGGATGACCTCTTGATTCCAAGACTGATTAATTAAACTACTCACTGAGAAGTCGCACACATAATGAGTCCCCACAATGGTATCCTCAATTCGGTCCCCCTTCTGCAACCGAGGTTCATTAAGAATGGGAATAGATTCCCCGGATCCGATACAATATTATAAATGTGCATTGCATTAAGATTAGCAAAGTGAAGAACACAAGGTTCGACTAAGGCTATTTATAGAAATAGATCATCAAATGATATGGTTATTTAAGTGTTGCAATCTGTTGGGAAAAACTTGTCCTAACCATTGTTGTGTTTTCTTAGTCATTGTTTGAGGTTTAAATATATGAAGTTACCATTCTCTTCCTTGATCATGAATAATACCTATAAACTTTAAGACATATAATCGATGTAGGATTCTTCAATTTGTAAAATAGTGTCCGTGATCAAAATCCATTAATCAAATTGTCTTCCTCATTCTTTGTGAGATATCATTTGACGACAAAATCTTAATGCTAGGAAGAAAATCGTCTAAGGCAAGGACTCTATGTATTGACCATGATTTAGATGAAAATTATAAGTTATGAGGTTGAATATTTGCATGCATCTTCATTTGGTAGATATAAGAAATTGGTGATTTTCGATTCTGTTAAAGTGTGTGATTTTATTAATATGTGAATATGTGTTTATGCCTCTGCTTGCCCTCGGATCCGTCTCTGTGTCTATAACTCTAAGGAAATATGGAGGCTTGTTGTTCGTGTTATCGATGTCTGGAGTGTTGTCAACTGCAAGAGGAATGAGCACCTTGAGAAGTTTCAACTATTATTTTCAATGTGTTTTTTTTTTTATGAAGCTTATTATTTTAATGTTTGGTTGCAAGTTTCATAATTTCGTTCCATTTAGATTTAGAAAGTTTGGATGTTTATCAAATAATAATATGTTAGTTTTCAGATGACTGCTATGAAAGTATAATTTGAATTTAGAAATATGGGTTTTTGGTTTTGTGTTGAAACACAAAATTTGTGTTACTTTTACGTTTGCTGCTTTATCATATGATGATGATGATATGGGTTTATATTTGTAAAATTCTGTTTATGTGATGAATTTGAAATGGTATTTTAGTGTGAGTAGCATGTGTTTGTGAAATTACTTGAATGAAAAAAGAAAGAAATAATTGTGATATATGGGTTTCAGAGTTTATAGTATGCACTAGTTGTAAATGTAATTTTTGGTCTAATGTTTAATTTAAATTATTTTTAGTTATAAAATAAATAATTTATAAAAATACAACATTTATGATGGTATTGCAAAAATACTAATGAATTTTAATAATCATTTTTTCACCAAGAATGCAATAATAATTTATTTATTTTACAAAAACAAAACGATATTCATTCATTCAAATTGAAAGTACATCAGATAAAATAACATGTTCAACATCGCTAAAAACGTAAAGGGTAAATCTGCGAATAAACTCACAACACCCAAGTTAATAGCATACAACGGCAAAACGCATACAAATAATATGATAAATTATAAGTCACCGAAATACTCATGTTTCTGGATCTGCAACGTCGACACCCAAATCATTGATTGAATTTGTAGTTGACTGAAGTTAATCTTTCAATAGGAATCATATGAACACCGCAACAAGACGCGAAATCAAACGCCGTACAAGACGACGAACAACACAAGGCCGCACGTAGACGACGAAATCACAAAAAAAAAATCTTGATATGTGTGAAAACCACTTGTTTAAATTGAAAGAAAATGGAAGGAAAAAAGATGCAGGGGTGATTATAGGTCAAAAAATGACATAAAACCACCCCTCCTCGACAGAAGGAGGAGAAAAAAACTTAAGAGAGAATATGGAGTATCTCACTGTAAAAACGTATAAGTGAAAGGTCTTGTGGCATGTCTTCCGGTGGTGGTGTTGTAATAATGAGTTTATGATTGTGTTACATATATTTCTAAAAAACAAATCCAGGTTGAATATATTGGTATACGATAAAATGCAAAATTAAACAAAAGTCAAGATGGCCGAGTTGGTCTAAGGCGCCAGTTTCAGGTACTGGTCCGAAAGGGCATGGGTTCGAATCCCATTCTTGACAATTTTATTTATGTTTTTGTTTTTATTATCACGGACCAGTGATGGGCGAATTCCACTCTTTTTCTAAATCTGGGTCTAATATTTTAAGGTACTGGTAGCTACATTTTTTGTGTGAAATTAAGGGTTATTGTGACTTATGCACACCCATGTTACAACTACATACAGTAAATATACTTGTGAAAATAGACTAAGTTAATAAAAAAAAAAAATGATACCTATATTGATGTTTGAAGTTTGAACTATTAGTGAGCCATTGGTGTATACACGACTTTCTTTTTTATGACAAAGTTGGTGCCTCTATGCAGGTAAAGGCAAGGAGAGAAAATACTTTTGATGTTGGTTAGACATGCAACTCTTTGTGCAATATAGAAAGTTACGAATGATTGTATTTTTTTTTTAGAAGAAGTAAATGTCAATGGAGGTGGAGGATCATAAATCAACATATATCTTGGCAATGGTTATTAGCTAAGAAGAAGATGTCATTTAGTTTGCACCACTGAATAGTTGCCTCAACTTACACCACTAAAATCACTTTTGTAAAGATAAAAGTCATTAATAGATCCATTAGAATAAATTTAAAATATATCAATTGCTTATATTGAAGTGGTGTAAGTTGGAGCAATGTATTTGATGGTCTAAACAAAACTTTACCTAAGAAGAATGAAATGCCATGCTTATTATATGTAGTAATTTGTTTACGGATTGTATTATGAGAAGTTAATTTTTGAGTTTTACGAAGATTCCGTCCCTTTTTTAGTTTAGGTAGACTAAATACTCCTTGTACTCATTGGTGGTTTGTGTACTCTTTTTACTTATCTTTTTTATGTTTTTTCATCATGATTCAAATCATGCAATAATCTCATTCAAATCACACAAGTTTGAAGTTAAAAACATCAATTTTAAGTCATATCCTCTATATTTGTCAACTTGGCTAATGTTTATCATTTAAAATACTGATTTTCTATTTATTTGAAGGGTTATACTAACAAGTGTTTTAAAAACATTGTTTAACGAATTCATAATGATTTCCCAACTTAACTCACGCTGCGTGAGTTAACTCACGCTGGGGCATTATGGAAATTTTAGTTGAGAACGAGCAAAATCAGTAGGAGGAAGAGCAGAATTCATTGTATTTTGAGAAGTTAATTTTTGGGCTTTACAAAGAGTCTTCTGCCCCTTTTTTAGTTTTGGTAGACTAAGTATCCCTTGTAATCATTGGTGGTTTGAATACTCTTTTTACTTATCTTTTTATGTTTTTTTTGTGGTTGAAAAAAAAATTTGGTTAAAAAACAAAGATTTTTGTTTATTTCATCATCGTTGTTTTTTTATAAAATAGGGTTGATTCTGATGGTGAGAAAAAACACAAGAAGGGGGTTGAATTGTGTTCGCTTTTTCTTTGTTTTCTCTTACTGAAGTCACTTTTCAGAAGCAGATAGAACTCAGCTTCTAAGGTGATGTTCAGAAACTAAATGCAGCGGATAAAACAGAGAGAGAGAAAGAAGAAAGACACAAAGCAATTATACAGGTTCCTTCCACAAACCGGAAGTAGTCATGTCCCCCTTGCACTTTCAAGGAGAGTTCACTAAAAAATGTAATATCTGATTATAATTGCTCACTGCTAAAACTAGCAAGAGACTTCAAACTACTCAAGCACAACTGCAAAAGATTTCCTATGCTCAAGAACAAAATCAAGAGACTGTTGGAACAAAATACGTTTAATAAACATTACCCTTAGAGTGGGGGAGCTTGTTAAAACGAAAAATGTTTAACATACGTTACCCTTAGAGTTTTGATGATAACAAGGTATTAAAAATTGTCAATTGGATATGCTAATATTTGTTCAAGTGTACAGGACCATAGACAAAATTTGATATCTTTATAAGGTTCTGGAAGAACAAAATAGAGCAAAGGAATCAACAAAAAGGAAGCTTGAAGCATCTGAAGAAAAGTGCATCTGAAGTATAAGTGCTCCTGAAGTGATGACGTCATCAGAAGCAAGTTCATCAGAAGCACCTCATCAGAAGTAAAGTCACTAAAAGCTGAAGTTCATCAGGAGATGAAAGACTTAAAGCTTTAAAGGATGTTCAAATGATTTTATCATGCCTAAGCATTGCAAAAGACTGAAAGAGTGTAACAACGATCCTTGTGAAGGAATTTGAAAGCATTGGATGCTTGTTCTATCAAAAGCGTTGACAAAGGACAATTGTTCTGCATTTCAAAGTCACTTAGAATTTCTTAACAAAGTTCATATTTTAGAAATCCTATAGTCTTAAGAGTCTGTATTTGATTTGTATTGTGAACACCACTAATTGTATATCAAGTGTTCAAACTCAAACAAATTTCTTTGTAATTCTGTTTGATTGAAAGTCTCTTGCTTGTGTGCTTGAGCATTAGAAGTCTCTTGCAGTTGTGCTTGAGTATTGGAAGTCTCTTGCTTGTGTGCTTGAGCATAGGAAATCTCTTGCTTGTGTGCTTGAGTAATTTGAAGTCTCGTGCTAGTTGTAGCATTGAGCGGTTGTAATTTGAGATTACATTTTAGTGACCTTTCTTTGGAAGTGCAAAGGGGACATGACTACTTCCGGTTTGTGAAAGGAACCTGTATAATTGCTTTGTGTCTTTCTTCTCTCTCTCTCTGTTTTTATCCGCTGCATTTAGATTCTGATTATCACTTCAGAAGCTGAAATCTATTTGCTTCTGAACAGTGACTTCAGTAGGAGAAAACGAAGAAAAAGCAAACACAATTCAACCCCCTTTCTTGTGTTTTTCTCACCTTCAGAGATTTCCTATGCTCAAGAACTTAATCAAGAGACTTCTATTCAAACAGAATTACAAAGAAATTTTGTTGAGGTTGAACACTTGATATACAATCAGTGGTGTTCACAATACAAATCAGATACAGACTCTTTAAGACTCTAGAATTTCTAAGATATTGAAGTTGTTAAGAAATTCTAAGTGAACTTTGATGTGAAATAAATTCAGCAGAGTTTTGGCACTTGTAAATTGTTGTATGAGTCTTACAATTCTCTATGTCTTCACTCCTTTATATAGAGGTGTGAAAGAGACGTTGTATAATGCCAGCACATCAAAATGAGTCGTTTGAAACTTGATCAAATCACCAATGATCTGTTGCCTTATTTGGTTATTGTCCTATGAAGGATCAATTTCAAATCCATTCCAAGTCGAGAGGAACACCGTTGCAGGCACAGCTGTTGTTCTTGTACTAGCAGACATAAAATCAGAGTAGTGGAGATAGTGGTTGTACACTTCGTACAAATGTCCTTTTTCAACGCTCTCCAAAGAATAAGCATCCAAAACCTTCAGATCCTTTTGAATTAGCCGTTGCTTCATGTTTCTAGTCTTCTCTGATGATAGGCGTGATTAAAACATCATTTGAACAACATCTGAAAAGCTTCAATCTTTCAGCTTCTGATGATCTTCAGAACTTCTAATGATGTCAGCTTCTAGTGAACTGCTTCTGAAGAGGTGCTTCTGATGACGTCAGCTTCTTCAGAACCGCTTGTCTTCAGAACCTCTTTCTTGCAGCACAAGCTTCCTTCTTGTTGATTTCATTGCTCTCATTTGTTCTTCCAGAACCTTTACTTAATCCTAAGCATTAAACAAATTTATCTATGGTCCGACACACTTGAACAAATATTAGCATATCCAATTGACACTTTTAATACCTTGTTATCATCAAAACTCAAAAGGTAATGTTAAACACATTTTGTTCCAACATATTCAAATCAACATTTCAGTCTCATTATCGTGATTCGAATCATATACTGCTATAAGTGTGTGGATGTAAATTTTTCACCTTGATTCTTTTTCACCTTGATTCTAATCATGCAATAACCTCATTGGAATCACACAAGTCTAAAGCTTATAAACATCAATTTTAAGTCATATCCTCCACATTTGTCAATTTGACTAATGTTTATTATTTAAAATACTAATTTTTTATTCAATTGAAGGGTCATGCTAACAAATGTTTTAAAAACATTGTTTAACGAATTCATAAAGATAAACTTTATCTTAAAAATACAAATCAAACATTTATCAAATTAATAATTATGGAATTTTTTTTAATTTCTTAAATAATGCGCTAAGTACACTCGTTAATATTATTACTTTTTGACTAAGTTAATATTTTTCTTCATATATTGATGTTTTGCAAGATAAAATAAAATAAGGTGCGGAAGGTTGTAATTTAACCTTTGTGATATACGGCTATATACCGTACACCAACAATGACCATTGACATGTTTCTTAAAAGTCCACGACACCATTGCATTGCATATATTCTAATTCCAGTCTAGGAGAATAAAAACGACAGCATACAACGACACCAATGATCGATGGAAATTGCCAAGTTGCTGGGTCCGTCCAATGAAATAGTTTATAATCTTGTTATGAATATTTGCTATAATGGATCTCTTTTTATTAAATTGATTGTTGTATTAAGATAATTTGCACAAATAAAATAAGAAAAGGTGGCTACAGGTCCCACAGCAGCAACGAGGAAAAGATCAACCAGTTTGATTCAGCTGGGCTGGTGGTCTTGGTCATCTCCTCCTCCACACGCTAAGCCCCTCTTGCATTGTGGTTGTTGTGTACTAATTGGATTGTGTAATATGAATAATAAATAATTTAATTACACTAAATAAATAAATAGTTTAATCAGTATCATTCTTTGGAGTTTAGTTCAAAATTCATTTTTTGCTCAAAAAACTGAGAACTCTTAAGTCGGTCAAAAAAAAAAAAAATAGAGAACTCTTAATACTTTGGTATCACTCTTCGGAGTTTATTTGCCATTTTTTACATCGAGAAAAGTAACAATGTAAATACTCAATAAAATGATACAACTTTTGTATAAAAAAAAAAAAATACAATTTTCCTCCTTTTGTCATGTGATTATAAGAAGAAAATAAACAAATTCCACACTTATTAAGAAATGATAAAAGTTAATCGTCCCAATATAAAAATATGGTCTCAAAGTTTATGCATTCAACTTTCTAAAAACTTGATTTTTTCAACATAAAATTATAATTTTGTGCTCTTTAACATGTTTCAAAAGTACTCTTCCTGATTTTACAGCATTAGAATTAGAAGTATCAGGACACTAATTAAGTTAGCAATATCTTAAAAAAAAAAAGTTGAATAGAATTAATTCCTCTTTAACATGTTTTCAAAAGTACTCTTCATTGGAACTTTGTTTCATTGTAAATTATTAAAAGTCATCAGAAAACAACAATTATTTTAATTGATGATATAATAGGAATGGCATTTTTAAATTAAATAGACTAAAAGTTGTTAAATTTGCTTATGTTTTAGACCAAAAAATATCAGTACTTTTTTGTTTAGGTGAGATCTACGTACCCCGCGGCCCATGATGAATTGAGAGTAGTTTATCCTTAATAATAAATAGAATTTGATTTTGAAACGAATTAGATGAAGATCAGATGTTGAATGAAAAAGATAATAAAAAGTTTGATGTTCTTAAAATAAAAATAAGAAGAAGAAAAAAATTAAAAATTATAAACCAAATGTACTGACCGAAGTTCGAATCTAATATTTACCCGTTTTGTTTATCTATGGAAAAACAAAATCAGACTTAAAAGATTATTGAGCCGCCTCATGCATATTCACCTACTGCCTGACGTTTTTGTTAAACCTGCCGAGAAAGTTCTGATCCCCTTACTCATCATCGCCACATCAAAATCAAAACGTTAAATTGATGTCAAAGTTGCACCTATGTTTACTTTGTCAAATCAATAATTAGAGACATTGATTGATTAAAAGAAGATAAAATAACGTTTTCGAATGGGGGAGGGTAGGAATTCAAACTAATTGCGGGAATGGTAATATTTCAATTTCTTAGACTTAAATCTCACTTTGATACTTTAATCAGTATATTGGTCATTCAAAAATGATTTTAGCACTAACTAAAAATATCAGTAGTAAAACATAACAAACAACTAGTGTTATGACACGGTCAAATTAGTTTTACTTTATTTTATTTTTTGAGAGAAAAATTAGTTTTACTTTATGATTAGTGGTACTATTTTATCTTAAAATTTTAATCAAGGGTTTATTTGCTAATAATTCAAAAATTGTATGATATTCTTCCTTCTCTTACCTCTTCTTCCGCCATCATTCCACATCAACAACCAAACCCCACCAACTATTTATATAAATAAACAAATCTCCCTCCTCTGTCCCTCTCATATTGTATTAAACTAACTCTTAGTTATTTACATCACAACAAGAAAGAAATAAACAATAAAGATCCATTTGAGTTTGTTCTCAAAAACCCATTAATTTGGCCAAAAGCAACCCATTGAAGAATCTACACAAAGCAAAGGGAAGGAGGAAACAATTTTAGCACCATCATGTTGAGGCTTACGTTGGCCTTGTGTGTTTTGAGTAGCATAATTTTGACATCCTCAGCTCAAACTCAATCATGTAAAAACCAAACATTCTCAAACAACAAACAGTTTACAACATGTCGTGATCTTCCACAGTTAACCTCGTACCTCCACTGGTCATACGATGAAACAAGTGGCAAATTAGACATAGCATACAGACACACTGGAATAACTGCAACAAATAGGTGGGTTGCTTGGGCCATCAATCCAAGTCGCACTCTTGACCCAGCCATGATCGGAGCACAAGCTTTGGTGGCTATTCCACAAGCCAGTGGAAGCCCAAAAGCCTATACTTCAAACATTGTAGACACAAGCACACGGTTGCAAGAAGGATCCATTAGTTATCCTGTTTCTGGTTTGTCTGCCACGTATCAGAATAACGAGGTTACTATTTTTGCTACTTTGAGCCTTCCAAATGGAACAACCTCTTTGGTTCATGTATGGCAAGATGGGGTTCTCTCATCTGATTCTACTCCTCAAGAACATAGCCATGAATCTTCTCACCAAAACTCTAAGGAATTCTTGGATCTTGTTTCTGGTACCTCCCAAGCTGCAAGTGGGATTGGTTCGCGTCAAAGAAGAAGAAATGTAAGTTCATACTCTTTTAAGGATTTAATTGATAAGCACTTGCATAAGAATTTTTACACAACCGTTGGATCATTATAAATATTTGACTTTAATCAAATCTTTGTTAAAATCATACCAAAAATATAGTTTCTTATAGTTGATATAGATACTTATGTCGAAACTAATCTCATGTTTTCATACTCACATCCAAATTTTTGATAATAGAGAGTATCATTATGTTGTTTCAATTGTGGTCATAATGTAATTGCATAGGACCATATCACAATCCTAGAACTTTATTTAAAAACTTACTTATCTAAATCTTAATTTTCACTCCATATGATTGTATAATCCTGTTTGGTATCTATGCGACACCGACACTTTAAATTTGAGGTGTGTTCAGCATCAAACACATGTTAGTGTAGTCCGACCAACACTAACACGACACTTACATATGTGGCTTCCAATTTTATAAATTATGTTGTGTTAGTATACTTTATAATTAGGGATGATTCTTGTCTGATTGGTCTTTGATTTTAAATGATTGTTATTCTTAATTTTCAGACACATGGAGTACTAAATGCAATAAGTTGGGGAATCTTGATGCCAACAGGAGCAGTAATAGCAAGGTATTTGAAGGAGTTCAAATCCGCAGACCCTGCTTGGTTCTATCTTCACATAACTTGTCAAGTCTCTGCCTACATAGTTGGATTATCTGGTTTTGGTACCGGTCTCAAACTCGGTAGTGATTCAGAGGGTATTACATACAACACTCATAGAGCACTTGCTATTGTTCTTGTAACCTTGGCAACTCTTCAAGTGTTTGCTCTATTTTTGAGGCCAAACAAAGACCATAAGTTGAGATTTTACTGGAATATCTACCACCACGTTGTAGGGTATGTTACCATAAGCATTAGTATTGTAAACGTTTTCAAAGGGTTTGAAGCATTGGGAGATTTTGTAGGGGATCGTTACAAGAACTGGAAGCATGCTTACATTGGTATTATTGGTGCTTTGGGGGGCATTGCCGTCCTTTTGGAAGCTTACACGTGGATGATATGCATGAGGAGGAAGAAAGCAGAGAACAAGACTTCAGATAGTGTTAATGGAGCAAATGGCCTTGGTTCTTCTACCCTTTAAGAGCCATAGTAAGTATAGGAATGATCTGTAGAAAGATTACATTGGATTTTTTCTGTTATTTTGTGTCTTTTACTTTTAGACCCATTTGTATATGTTGGTTACTCCAGCTTCTTCTTAAGAGTCTTAGTTTTGACTTTTGAGGTAATTCTTTCACAGGATACTTACTTTTAGGGGTGTGCTTTTTGTGCGTGTGCTATACATTGTATCACTTTCTATTTCTTCATATTTGTATTTATTGTTTAATTATGTTTTACTCTTCCTACATTCCTTGAAGTTTCAAATATCATTATTGTAACGTTCTCTGGGAGCAAACACCTTTCTTCGGTTTGTGGCATAACAAAAGATGAATTTTACTATGAGTTTTGATACTATACTGTCAAGTGCTTCTAAAAACAACTACAAATTTAACATCATTCCCCGAATTTAGACTATTTTAATTTGATTGGTTCGACCAACTAAATGTATGAATCAACTGAAATTGTATCAAACGACAAAACAAGAAAGGTTCAAAGTAAAACCATTCATTATCTAATGGCTTCAATTTTTAAAACACTATTTTGATGTCAATTAGAGGCTAGTTGTAAAGACTGAGATGTTGAAGCATACAGCTCAAATGCACTGTACGAAGATACGTTTAGATACACATTGACCCATCCTAAATTGAATAGTCATGGTCAACCTAATGATATGCCAAGTGAAAAGAAATCACAAATGTGGGAAAAATATCTATAAAATGAGGAAAAAAAACAGTTTTTTATAATTAAAAGAAAAACGAAAACTAAATGTTATGTAATGTTCTCTTCATTAAAAAAAGAGTGGTATTAAATAAAATGAAATAACATCCATGGTATTTTACAATATAAAATATTCCATTTCATTTCAATCAATTACGTTAATCAAAATCCAAATATACCTAAAGAAACTCATTGGTTCTATGTTCATCATTTTTCACTTGCCACGTACCAAAGGACAAAGGTATTAAGAAGTTGGATTATTCAATTATCCTCTCTGTGCATACAATTATCTTCAAACTTTATTTTCCTTTGTTCATTAAGGTTCAGTGCATGTTATGAATATGATGAGAGTTCGTAAACCAAACAAGAAAGAGATGCGCATGCCAACTCACTTCATGATGGATGGCTAACTACTTTGCCATTTATTTACATATTTCTTCCAATTTTGTTGATTTTAGGATAATACCAACTACCAAAAGACTCGATCATACAATATTTTAAAATAAAAGATATTGAAAAGGGAGTTTCAATATAATAGTAATATGGAAATAAACAAAGAATGGTCAAAAGACGATGATGTTTCTTAGTAGCCGGCTCAATAGGCCATATGTGAATGGAATTATTCTAAATCAAGTTGCATTATTATACCATGTGTCATTCTTGGAAGAAAAAAAACATTATGACAACATGGAAAAGGATTAAATTAAGATAGGGCAAGTTAACATGGTAATTTGATTAATAACTAGTTTCTCACTCGATTTGGCGCAGAGTATCAACAAGAGCATCATTGAAAAAAAGAAGGATTCAAAGCAGCTACACGCTGAGATGTGATGTCAATGTCTACAACAGACCTGAAGCAAATGAATCATCAGATTTTGACACAAGTATAAAATAAAATCTTCTAAACATATATGTGCAAGTTTGTGTTTTAAATAATTCAGATGAATAACGATGGCACATAATAACAACTTGCCACATTCACATTGCATGTTCATCCGACAATGTTTACATAAATGTCCACAAGATAAAAATCCATGCCAAGAAATACAATTGATTTTGTTTTAAAATTTTGAAGTGACAGATAAATAGAATAATTTTTTTTTCTTTCCAAAACATCATTTAAAAGTTAAAAGCAAGATAGGGAATAGTATATAAATACAGCAAGTACCTGACAATCCAAACACTCTAGTTTCTCGAGGATCTGGATGATCTTCCAATATGTAGCGGTGCAGCTAAGTGTCTTTTAACAAGACAGCATATCACCCAGCGAAGTAGAACTTTATTACACCTGAAAAATTTACTGCAAAATGATGGAAGAAGTAAAGGATCAAGCTCCATTCTAGGACAACAAAAATAATATTCTCTAGTTAAGAACAAAGGTGTCTAAACAAAGTACCTTGCGGATCAATCATAACTCCAGCCAGTGCCACGTTACTGACAAGAAGGAAATGACCATGCCAATGACATATCTTATTATTACAATGGCCATTATTTTACGCAGGATGGAAACTGATACCAAGGACCTCCAAAGCCATGTTCAAAGCATACATACAACCTTCCACATGCAATTCTACAAAGGTTCAACACTCAGAGAGGCTCTCCTTGTGAGAAAATTCTAGATACCCCATTCCCATCCTCATCCTCGGTATATCAATTCTGCACAGCAGACTACTTGATTGACAGCCTTTCTTGATGGTTTCATGTATAATGACCCAGAAAATAAAGCTCGTAATTCAAAAGCTCATGTCAGAATTACTGAATTTTTTTGAACATACAAGCAATGACAAATGATGTGCAATGTTCGCCAGGACAGAAGGTAATCAGGAAAACATAGAAGATGTCTAACTAGCTGAAACTACCAAGCAATGTGCTTCTTCTTGATACTGTCCTTTGGTCTCTCTTTGTATCCAGCTATACCCCGAAGGTTTTTTCATTCCCTTTTTACTCATCAACTTCTTAACTTCTTCCGTACGCTCCCATTTATCATTCGATGCATAAGTGTTTGCTAGAAGAACATAATTTCCAGAATCTGTAGGGTCAATCTCAAAGAGATGTCTGGCAGCAGTCTCACCCAATTCCACATTGCCATAAACCCTGCAAGCTGCCAATAAAGAACCCCAAGTTGTTGCATCAGCACTAGCTGAAATCTCCTTTATGAGACTGTATGCTTTTTCCAATTGCCCGGCCCTACCAAGAAGATCAACCATGCAAGTATAGTGCTCGGGCAAGGGCTCAATACCATACACCCCAGTCATAATCTGAAAAAACCTACAACCTTCCTCAATTAGACCTGAAGCGCTACATGCATTGAGGACCCCAACGAATGTAACTTGGTTTGGCTTTAAACCTTCCTGCTGCATCTTCAAGAAAAGATCTATAGCATCTTGTGATTTCCCATGCTCAGCAAAAGCTGCAATCAGTGCACTGTAAGTATACAAATCTCTTTTTCTCATTATACTAAACTCCCTCCATGCCAAGTCTATATTTCCACACTTTGATTGCATGTGGATCAATGCATTGGAAACAATATGTGTCCTCTCTAAGATAAAAGAACAATCAAACAAAAGGACAAAGGTTAGTGCCAAACATATTACCTAAAACGAACATAATAATAGACCACCAAAGAAAAAGAAAAAAACAATAAGAAAGGACTTACCGCAAAAACCCTGCTCGATATCGTATGTTAGCGAGTTAGACATTCTAATGTCCCTAAGTTGAGCACAAGCTGATATGGCACCCACCATTGCCACATCAGTGACTTTCATCTTTGCTCGCCTCATTTTCTCATACATCTCAATAGCTTCCCTAGCATATCCATTTTGGGCATAACAAGCCAGCAATGCCGCACAAGTTGATGGATTCCGTGGCACTGGTATTTCATCAAATATCCTTCTGGCTTCACTCACATTCCCCAACTTCCCATACCCAGCTATCATTGCAACCCATGTGACCTCGTCCTTGCCATTCATGACATCATACAATTCCTTGGCAGCTTTCATGTCTCCATAGTTTGCATACCCAGCAACCATAGTTGTCCAGGTAAAAGAATTCCTTTCCCCCATGTTATCAAACAGAAACCTTGCATCAACCATTCTCCCTGCCTTGGTGTACCCACAGATCATAGCTGTCCATGCAACAACATCTCTCTCAACCATTCCATCAAACACGTCACGTGCATCACACACATAGCCACATTTTGCATACATGTCAAGTAATGCAGTTTGCACAATCTTGTTTCCAAGAAACCCCGACTGAACCAACCTTGCATGCACTTGTTTCCCTTCAAACACAGCAGGGACACGCCCACACGCACTGAGAACCGAAGAGAATGTGAAACCAGACGGCAAAATCCCTTTTTGGTGCATTCTAGCGTAGGTGGAAATGCAATGGCGAAAATGTGTGTGATAGGAAAGGAATGCGCGAATGAGAGAAGTCCAAATGAAGCAATTTGAGCAGTTTGGCATTGTATCAAACAGTTTGTGGGCATAGTAAAGATTGGATTTTTCAGCACTGAACTGGAGAACACGAAATAGCAGACGATCAAAGAAGCGATGAGGTGGGTTTTGAGGGAGGTGTTTGAGAAAAAGTGCATGGATTTGTTTAAGATGAGAAATGTTTTTGGCATTGTTGAGGAATTGGTTTAAAGGAAGAATAGAGAATGTTGAACGGGTGATACTCATTTTGAGTTCAACACTTTTGATTAAGACAAAAAAACGACAAAAAACAAAAGTATGTTTTTGACATTAACATAACAAACTGTCAGTAATTTACAGTATGGGTCAAATTAATGTTTTTTGTTGAAACGCAGAGTCAGAACTGTCCTGCAACATCACAAAATTATCTCAAAATTCTAGAATCTATCGCAGTCTTTTTTCAGTCCTAGAGTAGAATATACTTCCTCCCAGTTTCACTTTTTATTTATATTTTTTTGGATATGTTAAGAAGCAGAGGAAGCTAAAAGTAATAGTTTTAGCTTGAAAATAATGATTTTAAAACTTTGATAAAGTTGATTTCTTCATTTTGCAAGGTAGATATTGTTTTCTTGATGAATGTCTTAGATATTCTTTCTATAAGTTTCTTCGACAAAAAGCAATCCTTAACTATTGTTTGGAGACACTCTTAACTATTTCTTTGGTATCATATTTGAGACACTCATTAACTTTATCACAATTCTTTGTATTTAATTAATACAAGTCATTTTTTCGCAAGTCTTTTTCGTATTTTTATATTTTCTCTCATGAAAAATATAAAAATACTTTTTTTTGCACTTTGTTTTCGTTGATCCCATTTTAAGCAAATATGTGCTTGAAGGACGCTCATCGCTTTTTAGTCTTCTTTTGAAAGGAATAATATAATATCCGTCTTTTGCTTTCTTAAAAAGAATGGTAGAAATAAATATGAAAAAGTAGAACACGTCTTATAAATTTACTGCTACACCTACCAGTTTTAATATCCATAAATTGAGGACCTTATAATACATAGAACGGAGGAGTATATTGTTCCACTGAACTTTCCCTTCATTCTGCATGCCCAAACGAAACTCCAACCTATTCAATATCCTATGGAACATCTAAAAAGCATTTAAATGTTTCATAATTTTCTTCAAGATATGCGCTTGAGTGCCAAATTTTGTGCAACCGAATTTGGCATCAGACAGAATTTGTTAACGCAGTAAGTTTAAACTGCATTTCAGAAGACCATCATACGGTAGTAAAAATAAATTAACCCTTGTAATTTTTAGCATGAGCTCTGCAATTTATAAACTCCTGAGAGTTGCTACGGTAAAGCCATATACTTCTATCACATTATCTCTTTTGAGCAATTTATATTTATTTTTGTAACAATAAATTTACAGAACCAAAATAAAATTATGAAACGGAAACATAGAAATGTGTATGAAATATTAATCTTAACTTAATGAAGACTAAAAAGCTATAACAATAAACGGCCAAACTTGCTACTTGACACAACACGGAGCTCAAGGATGGTCCCTACTCCTTAGGTTCAAGAGCAGCAATTTCCTTCATAACTTGAGCTTTGTCAGCTTCAAATTGTTCATCCTCTGAACATCCGAATAAATATGTATGTAAATTTGGGAACATGGTACCATCAAAATAAATGCAAAACTCTTGACAAATAACATGTGATCCCTTACCTTTATCAATTTTTAAGTCACCTAACAGTCTAAGAAGCTTGCTTCTGTTCGCAACAAGTATACCAATGATTTCAACTGGTTTCTTTTGGTTAGCAGCAAATAGCTGTTACGATAAGAACACGTCAATACAGAGAAGCAAAATTTGGGAGGCAAAAGGCTAATAATAACAGCTTCAGAGTGTACGATATTTTGTAATTAACTACAGTACCTTGAAAACATGAAATGCTTCTATTTGTATGCTCTTGCTTGACTCCTGCAGAAAGATATCAGCAATAACCCATTAAAAGCCCGATATAAGTAACTAACTAACTAACTTTTTACTCAATGTTAAATTGTGTGCTCATCAGAAACCCAATATTGACCATATCAGTGTTTAATATTCATTATGTGAATGGACAAATTAGGTGGAACAGTAAGTTACAAAAGATGTTTTGAAGTTCATAAAAACTATCCCCTCCCCCCTTTTGCTTTTGGACAGGGAAGGAGACAAGTAAGGCAGGAAGACAAATTGTGACTCAGAAGACATAAGTTATACAGGAAGGAACATACTCTCATGAGATTCATTAAAATCCTTAAGTTGTCCCTGGAGCTGACATATCGCGTCATTACAGCTGCATTTGAGCGATCAAGTAACATATCTCCCAACAACTGTAGAGAGAGAGAAACATAATTACACATCAATTTAACGGGAAACAATATAATAAAAGCAGCATTAGCAGTGCATTGACTTGTTTATTTTTCAAATTTATACTTTATAGGCCAAATGGACTCGAAAGTGGCATTAAACAAGCAAAATTTATTAAAACAATTTGAAGAGGAAAATTCTTGCTCTGAATCCCAGACACCTCCATGCTGACCTAATTCAAGCAACAAAATGACAACATACCTTCACAGCTTGTCGCCTTGTAATATAATTGGAAGATTCCAATAGCTTGGAGTTATATTCATCAAAAAACTGAAAAGAATTAGCAATAAAAACAAATGAGCTGTGGCCAGTAACTAAAATGGAATGACGGATCAAATATGAAATATTTGGAACTAAAACATAATATAATGCTTTGTTTGGTTTCGGAGAGAAAGTGCAAGGAAAGATAATAATAGGAAAATATGTAAAAGGAAAAAAAGAGTTGAGTTTCATAGCTGTTTGGAAGGAAAGAAAGTGAAAAGAAAGAATGCTAAAAGTTTTCTCCTTGTATTGTTTGACTGGTACAAACTGACAAGGAAGAAAAAAGTATGTGTGTAAAATGACGTAAATATTAATATTAAAATACGTGAATACTAACAGTTAATACGGTTAACTATTAAAGAAATAAGGTTATTATGGTAATGATAACAGCTACAATATGCAGCCTTTTCTCATGTTTTCCATCCAAAAGGGAAGGAAACACTTTAACATGTAGGTCCTGCATATTATTCCACTCCCTCTACTGTAAGTTGCAAACCAAAAAGTAGAATGGATCTCAATTATTGTGTATTCATTTCTGAGATTTCCTTTCCTCTCTCTTTCGTACGTTCCAAACAAATGCTAAAAGTGCCCTCACTAGCACCAAGTATTAAACTATATTAGTTTATTATTGTAAGAACCTTCACCAATTGAGCATACCACCCATGCTAGGAAGAGGTGGAACAGGACAAAAAGTGGCATGTCAATAGATAAGCATATAAACTAAAGGTAAATTTTTTCTAATTAAATTGAGTGGAATGGGAGAACCTACCCATTCATAATTGTTGGAAAGGAATTCTGCTACAGTAGATTTGTGTCTCGTCATAAGTTCCTGCAATAAAATAATATGATATAAACCAAACTTTGTGGGCAAAATGTGCACGACACCAAAACTAATAACTACCTTAAAAGTTGCTGCGGCATCTGCGGCTATGTCAAAATTTGGAAGTTGAATGTAGTCAAAAAACTTCTTCATATGCGGTGATTCCAGAACATATCTGATATAAAACCAAGATTAATTGCTAAGTCACAAAAGTTGTGCTTGAAAGAAATAACATACCTATGACAATTTACTTTTCATCTATCTACGGTCAAGTTTTTGTATACATGGTATCCTTCTCTCATTTGGCAATTAAAATAATTCACATTGGAGGTGTAATTATACGGAAGTATCGGAAACAAAAGCATTTATTAATGACTTTCAAAACATGAAACTAATCTAACGTGATTAAAACCTTGACCAAAATGTTTGTATTTCCGTTGGAAAACGACAATCACTTTAAGTTTGAAATAACAGAAAACACAAAAAGGAATTCTCTCTCCTTTTTCCTTACTTTGCAACGATCTGATGTCTTATACACTCCCTTAACATTGCACCATAGTGCAGAGCCATCTCCGGGTTTTCATAGCTGCGGAAAAAAACAATAATTAGTCAACAACATACTCTGATCAATTTCAGAAAAAGCAAAATTTCACAACAAGCATTAGCATCCTAATAAGAAACATAAGAAGTCGTATGCACATAGTAATATGAACGCGACATGACTAATTCCCACAAAAAATACATAAAATTCAGCCAATATTTCAAAATTAGATTTGATTTCAATCCATTTGGTCAAGCCGGTAAATTAAACAACAAATTATAAGTCAAACATCAAGAAACCAAAATGTTCATCCAACAATTTTATTCTATTTTGTAACAAATAAATGTTCATCCAACATTCTTTTAACAAATAAAATGTTCATCCAACAATTTTATTCTATTCTGTAACAAATAAATGTTCATCCAACATTCTTTTAACAAATAAATGTTCGTCCAACGATTAATTACCTAGATACCAAAATATCCATAAGATCCAAATTTTTCTCCAAGTAATCAGATGCAATCAGCTTGGATTGAACCTGTTGCCTCTGTAAATTTGCAACAACTTGAGTAGCATCTTTCCTAGCCTGCACAATCCCAAAATCACAGATATGACTAAAACAAATGCTAATATCATAACTCATAAATTCATAATCCGTGTTTACAAAATTGATAACTACCTCCAAATTCAATTTCGGAAGACACTGAACAAGAAGTCTCAAAGTGTTTTCGTTGAAGAACTCTTGAGTCAACTGCGAACAAGCTTCAGGAACTGGTTCAGCTTCACTATTTCCATACAGAATCGTTTTCATCTCCCTCAAATTCTTAAACAACTCGATCATCTATTAACAGCAGAAGAATCAAATAAAACAAAATCAGAAATATCAAAAATGAAGAAATCAAAATTAAAAAGAGAGATTGAAATTGAACCTTGTCATTATCACGTTTGTTATCAGAAGAATTAGAATTTTGGAGGAGACGGAGAAGATCTCTAGTATTACGAACAATGTCGGAAGGAGTACGGGGCTTAGGCTTGAAGAGGCTCTTAGATTCAGTCGGAGGTGGTGGTTCAGAATAAACCACCACCTCTGACGAAGAGCCTCTTCGAAGCCCTTTGGGTTTAGAAACGCACACACCTATTTTTACAGATTTTGATGATATTTCATTTAAATGGATTGCGTTGGGATTTTTGATTCCGATCGATCGAAAATCGACTTCTTCTCCTAATTCATTTCTATTGTTCGTGCTCCGTTTTTTCAACTATACTGCTGTCTTTTGCTGATACTCCAGAATCATATGATCAAACTAATTTTATTTAATTACCCTTTCATGTTCTTTGGCTTTCCCGTTTTTGTCCTCAACACCTGTCCTTTTCGTACTAGCCTATTCCTCGCCGTTTCTCTAAAATCAAAATATATGTAATTTTAATATGCTTATACTACTCCTTAAAAATAAAATAAAATCAAAAACTGAAATACTTATACTTACTTTCTTGGTGAACACTTATTTAACACATGCAATAATATATTATAATATCGATTTATGAATATGACAAATCACATATTTTCATATACTCAGCTAGACAAAGTTATAAATGGTTGGATCGCTCTTAAAATCAGTAGAACATGTCCACTATCAGTTGAAAGTGGATTTGGCGTTTAACGATTTCAGAAAATCTTAAGCATTTATGTTGGTTGGTGATGCATGAGAGTCTCTCTACAAATGGTTTCAGAGGCTCGAGACTTCTTGCCACTGACACCACATGTCATAGTTGTGGCTCCATTTGTTGAAGATGACATGTATACTCTTCGTGATTGTCCTATAGCAATGGTTATTTGGGGTAACTTTCGTTCCATCTTTTCGAATGACCTCTTTATGAATGATTGTTAGATTTGATTCAAACAACACGTTATGCTTAACACACGACCTCTTTTTGTAGTTATTTGTGAAGGTGAGAAAAACCACAAGAAGGGGGGGTTGAATTGTGTTTTTGAAAACTTCTTCTTTTACGTTCTAGATAACTGTCCTCAGGTTCAGAGTCTGAAATAGTTTAGAGTCTGAGTGAGTTCAGAGTCTATGTGCAACGGATAATGTAAAGAACAGAAGAAGAAAGAACACAATCAATTATACAGGTTCCTTCCACAAACCGGAAGTAGTCCTGTCCTCCTTGCACTTCCAAGGAGAGTTCCACTAAAATGTAATCTCAAATTA
>Ga0228710_1001951_pt1 | contig 31925 bp, 20 predicted proteins | sample MedpolnodulmetaG_FD_177995 | JGI IMG/M metagenome (GOLD analysis project Ga0228710, IMG submission 177995) | Root nodule microbial communities from Medicago polymorpha collected in Santa Monica, California, United States - pink nodules | ecosystem: Host-associated > Plants > Roots > Nodule... | reverse complement strand
GGGGGTTGGTTGTTTGTGAGTTTGGAGGGGAAGGGAGGGGAGGGCTTTGGAAAAGGAAGGAACAAGTGCAAGAAATAGAGGAGTTTGAGAGGGGAAGATTTTTCTTCATAGTACAAAATCCTCCAAATTTGGGGGAACTCACAAATTGTGTTGGAGGATTAATATAAATTCTTCAAATTCAATCTACGTTACTATAATATTCTTAAAATAAAAAACATATCAATCATAAGCGTTAATTTATAATTCTCTAAAAAATACTCTTTCAAAAAATGTGAAAGATCTCTCTATTTTTCCCTATAATCCCACCCCCAAACTTCACACTTAAAAACAATGAAATGTTTTGGGAACCCAATTGGTGGATGTTTGTAAACCCACCTCTTTAATGCAATGTTTTAAAACCCAGGCGAAACTGGTTGAACCCGAAACAGGTCAGATCACCAGTTGATTCGATCTCTGTTGTACTACAGTTGGTTCAATCGGTTTTTTGTTGTTTTTAATACTTTCTTACTTTTTTATCATCTGATTCAACTATGGTGATGACCCAAAGGTCTTGCTAGTCCGATCTCCAGTCTGGTTTTTAAAACATTGCTTAATTTCTACGTTCGTTATGATGTAAAGTTCAAACTTTAAATATCCATAGGGTTTAACATTGGAAATAAGACACCACGACAATTAGCGAGATTAATATGTTACAAAAGAAAGAATATAGTAATACAAGTCATACCAGTTGCAAGGTAAAGAAGCTTCCTTGGACGAACCAAAGAAAAGAGATGATCAACATAATCAAATACCAATTTAAAAACTTCATCATAAGTAGCTGGTGCTGGCTGCATTTACAAAATTGAATTAATAACAAGTAAATTGAATTGAGTTAAGAAAAATGAGTGAATGTTAGTACTACAAACCTTGCCATCAGGGTGAAAACAAGGGTGAATGATCCCGTTCATGTCTAAGTACAAGTTATCGAACTCAATTCCGTTGGGATTGGGTTTAGAAGCGTCGATAGGTGACGAAACGCCGTCGTCTTCGACTACGTCGGAGATCGAGAGTGGGTAGCGATCAGCGAGCCACCGGTAAAAAGCTGGGACTCCCATAGTTTGGGATTCTTCGTGTTGGTGACGCTTACTAGAACTAGAATGCTACTGATTCATTCAATTCAATTTGGCAGCACGATTCATTCCATCACGCTCTCATTAATTAATTAAGACAACCACTTTGATAAATCAGAGGAGTAGCTTGCTTGAGGTCAAAACTGGAATAATATATTTTTTTAATTAAGTCCCTAAATTATTTGGAAATTTGTAAGTAATTCTCTTAATTTATTTATCTCTAAATAAATATAGAGTTAATTAAATAAACATTTCCAAGGTTATCCTTTGTCGCCTTACTCATATATTATTTGTGCCGAAGGCCTCTCAGCTTTGTTGAAGCACAACGAGCAAACAGGCAGAATTCATGGTGCGCGTGTTTGTCGTTCAGCCCCGTCTATCAGCCATCTCCTCTTTGCAGATGATAATTTCATCTTCTGTAAGGCCACTCTTCAAGAAGTGAACTGCCTAAAGGATATTCTTCTAAGCTATGAAGTAGCCTCCTGACAGTCCTTGAACTTTGGTAAGTCTGCTATATCCTTTAGTCAAAACACGACTACTGATATAATTACTTCCATCTCTGATTGTTTGGGTGTAACAAGAAGTATCGGTGAGGGAAAATATCTAGGCCTTTCTTCCTTAGTTGGTAGAAGTAAGAAGGCTATATTTAATTATATCAAAGATAGAATTTGGAAGAAATGTCAGGTGTGGAGTGCAAGAGCTTTGTCTAGAGTGGGCAAAGAGGTGCTTATTAAATCGGTTGCCCAAGCTATCCCTTCATATTGCATGGGTGTGTTCCTTATCCCTTCCTCTTTGTGTGAAGAAATAGAAAGAATAATGAACTCATTCCATTGGGGCTCTAAGAAAAATGGAAGTCGCGACATTAATTGGTTGAGGTGGGATAAACTTACAATTCACAAATCTATGGGCGGTCTAGACTTTCAAAACTTGGAAGCTTTTAATCTATCTATGCTAGGAAAACAAGGATGGAAACTCCTGAATGACCCAAAATCCTTACTAACACGCATTTTCAAAGCTAAATATTTCCCCAGGCGGGATTTCTTGGAAGCTCACATTGGCCACAATCCAAGCTTTACATGGAGGAGTATATGGAGTTCTCAGAACCTTATTAAGTTGGGCTATATATGAAAAATTGGGGACGACTCACTAATCAATGCCTGGACAGATCCGTGGTTCCGTACACTTCCCAGTCTCAAGCCATCCACGCCTCCACCCCTAAATATGGAGGACTTCACTGTTAAGGACTTAATGACACCAGACCTGTTATCATGGGACTCAAATGTGATCCACAACCTTTTTTCCGCACAGGATACTGTTGCTATACTCAACATACCGCTGCCAACACGCAAGCTTGCTGATATTCGTGTCTGGCATCAAACTACGGACGACAATTACACTGTCAAATCTGCATACCACAGATGTATGTCCATTGATGCCAAATCTGAAGCACAAACAGCAGACACGCAGAGAAATTGGAACAAAATATGGCGGCAACAAGTTCCTCATAAAGTCCGTTCTTTTCTTTGGAGGCTAGCTCGTACATGTCTCCCTATGCGCACAAGTCTCATTCAGAAGGGGGTCCATTGTTCGGACGCTTGCGTTACTTATGACATAATGGCTGAAACACATTTGCACACATTCTTCATTTGTCCAAAAGCTTTATGTTGTTGGGAATTAGTGCATTTAGACAATGTCATTTCTAAACTGATATATACCACTCATGACTGCACTGCGCTTTTGTTCAGCCTCTCTGACAGGTTGTCTGCTCAACAACAATCATTGGCCTCTATGATTCTTTGGAGTATTTGGAAGAGTCGCAACTCTAAATTATGGGAAGGTTCAGACACTCCTCCTTCAACCCTTGTTCGTAGAGCTAAATACTCTCTTAACGAGTGTCAATTTATGCAAAGAGCAAAACAAACGAGTCCGGGTACACATTCGAAACCTAAGTGGTTAAAATTGTTGCCAACAACTATGAAGTGTAATGTTGACTGTGCGCTTTTTAACGACAACACTATTACTGGATATGGACTTTGCTTTCGTGATTCTACAGGTCAGTTAGTGCTTGGTATGTCCAATTATGCATTCTTTTCCTCATCCCCATCTGAGGCCGAAGCACTGGGACTTTTGGAAGCAATAAAGCTTGTTGTTGCACATGGCTACCAAACTGTTACATTCGAATCAGACTGCAGGTTTGTTGTAAATGCGGTCAATACTTCTCAAGTCCCTCTGAATGAAGTCGGAAACATCATTAGTAGTTGTCGGGAATTGTTGTCTTTTCAGAGCCATTTTTCTGTCAAATTTGTAAGGAGGCAAACAAATGAGGTTGCTCACTCTATAGCAAGAGCTTCCTTATCTTACCCTCGCCCCCATATTTTTAATGATGTACCTTCGTATCTGTACCATTTAATTATGAATGAAATGATGTAGTTTTGCCTTTGCTAAAAAAAAATAAAAAATAAATGGTCTCTATAAATATCCAGAATTTTGTTTTTAGTCCCCACAAAATAAAATTACACTTTTTAGTCTCTGTAAAATTTACCATCAACATTTTTAGTTCCTATAAAATTTTCCCATCAGCATTTTTAGTCTCTGTCAAAAATTTCCATCAACAGTTTTGGTCCCTAAAATGCTTAAGAAAAATGTCACAGGGACTAAAAAGTGTGATTTTATTTTGTAGGGACTAAATAAAACTGTGAATATTTATAAGGACTAAAAACTTAATTAACACTTAAATAAATTTCATCTATCTCATTTTAATAATCATTTTAGAGTTGTGCACGATTCATAAGAAAATTATTAGTTGTGTTGATTTTAATGTTAAAATAAAATAGTTTACTAAAATACATTTATTAATTGTTACCTAAAAAAAACATTTATTAATTGTAGTTAGTGAGTAGCTAAGAAAAGTGAAATTCAATAAATAAAAGTATATTAAAAAAATGGTTTTTCTAACATGTGCAATGTTGCACAACTTAAGCCTTAAATAATGCATCTCTTTTTCTATCTCTTATTAAACTTTTTAACCTTTTCTCTATCCTATTAATTAGCATTTTTTTTCTGGAAAATAGATGACAGAGAAATATTTCTTTTCTTCCCTAGAAAAAAGAAGAAAGAAACATGTTGATATAAAATGAGACGATGGAGAATCAATACTTTCTGTTTCTTTCTTCGATTAAAAATAAAACTTTGATCAAAATAAATCTTGTTGGTGGTGGTGAATCAATCCAATTTGGCGATAAACATGAAAGTTCTTAGGAATAAATCTTCTTGGTGGTGGTGATTCAATCTTTATGTGGTGTTAAACATAAGTTTCTCCCATGAAGCCCAACATCACAAAAAATTTCAGCGTCTCCAGAGTCGGTTTGGAGTCTGGGTAAGAAACTCTATACAACGTCTCGATGGAGCATGTCATTGAATGATAATTATCATTCATTCAAAGACAATAAATGACTCCAATACCATGTTGAATAAGAGAGAAAAGAGAGACGTATAATGAAAATCGTGTGACTAAATAGTACTATAGAATGTCTATTTTATAAGACTTAAGTAGCTTAAGAAGTAAGCTAGAATATATTTACCGAAGGAATATTCTACGCAATATTCTATGTTAAGTAACTTAAAAAGTAAGCTAGATTATATTTACAACGTAAATATAATTATTTATCGTTCATTTAAAATATCAATAAATATCAACACTTATAATAGTGACCAGATGTATATATACAAGATGGGAGGTAGTACAACTTTTATTATTTAAATCAACAAAACTAATAATTTTCATAAGAACTAAGCACAACTTGAATATGACATTGATTCTAAGACGGACGAAGTATCAAATACTCCATCATATACTTCCCACGCCCCTAATTGTAAAACCAATTACAAAAATTTGTTTGTTCCGAGATACGAGACATTTTATAAATTATTAGATTCATTTATTATACAATTTTTAAATAGGGTTAAATATGTTTTTGATCTCTATAAATATATCAACTTTTCGTTTCAGTCATTCTAAAAAATTGTTCGATTTTGAGTGTCGAAAGTTTTCCATCTTCACTTTTAGTCCCTAATTGTAAGTAAACTCATATGTAGAATTCATATTTTTGAATAAAATTTTGCATAAAAGGTTATAATATTACAAGAATCTCTCCCAAAAAATTTAGATTTTTTTAACAAACATGAATTAAATATGAGTTTTTATATTTTTGACGGTTAAAAATTCAAATTTAATTCATGTTTTGTTGAAAAATACTATTTTTTTTTTGTGACAGATTTTTAGAACATTCTACACAATTTTGTTAAAAATTACAAATAGTACGCATAAATTGACTTAATAATAGAGACAAACATGGTGATTGAAAATTTTAGAGAGACTAAAAACTGAAGAACTTTTTTAGAGAGACTAAAATAAAAAGTCTGTATATTTATAAGGATCAACAATATATTTAACCAACTTTGTAATACTATCAAATTATTTTAAAAAGGCTAGAAAATAAAAGAGTTAAATATGTTTTTGGTCCCTTTAAATATACCAACTTTTTGTTTTAGTCCCTCTACAATTTTCCTTCAACTTTTAGTCCCTATAAAATTTTCAATCACTACTTTTGGTCCCTATTTTTAATTTTATTTTTGTATTTTTCAATGAAATTGTTCATAAATGTGTAAAATGTTCCCAACAAATTAGATTTTTTTAGCAAAACACAAATTAAATATGAATTTTTAACCTTAAAAAATATAAAAAATTCATATTAAATTCATGTTTTGTTAAAAAAAATTAATTTTTTTTGGAGAGATTCTTATAATATTATGAAATTTTCTGCCATATTTTATTCAAAAATATGAATTTACTTTAAAGGATGGACCAAAAGTGAAAATGACAAGTTTTTTAGGGAAGGATTAAAATGAAAAGTTACATATTTATCAGGGAAAAAAAACATATTTAACCCAGAATAATATTCTGGTCTTTCCTAGCAAGCAAGCATGCTTAGAAAAAGAAAGTGTGGGCCCCACCTTAAAGTGATCTTTCTTACATGTATATCTATTCTGCCAAACAAAAGAAATAATGTTCTCTTTCTTCGGTCTTTCTCTCAACCCAAACAGGGCAATAATGATAATTTTGGTAGTAAGATAAGACAAAAGGTCAAAGGCTAGCACTGAATGTATATATACCATAATGAGTGAATGAACCAGGAACAAAAATGTGGGAAAATTCAACGTCAAACCCAATGAGAAGCACGCACGCAAGTACAACACAACATTATTTGTTTTTCTTTTTCCATGTAGTTACCGGTCACCTTCCTTTTTTACACGTACAAGGTACAACACCTTTTGTCTCTGTCTCAAACTACCTATCAAACTGAACTGGTACGCTATTTGTTACCATATTTACGATCACTTATATGGAATCTTTTTCATCCTCTTCAATTTCTTATCTGTTTATGTTTCTGCTTTTGTAGAAAATTGCTAAATAGTATGGCAGAAGACAAGTCAACCATTGCTAAAGATGTCACTGAAGTAAGTTACTATAGTCAATATAATCAACATCACTTTTTTTTTGGATCTATGTAATCAAACATTTTTGCTTTTTGTTTTTTTACATATGTTGATATATTTTTATTTTTTGTAATGTACAGTTGATTGGTAAAACTCCACTGGTATATCTCAACCATGTTGTGGATGGTTGTGTTGCACAAATTGCTGCAAAGCTAGAAATGATGGAACCTTGCTCTAGTGTCAAAGACAGGTATATATATTTCATCTTTTTGAGATTTTTTTGATAGACATAGTTGCATATGAAATAGAATTAGTTTAAGAGTTTAATTGATATACACCATTGATGTGACAACATATCATTAGATGCAAGTGTAAAAAAATTGTTCACTAATGGTGTATATGAACTAAATTCTAGTTTAGTATTGTTTAATGTGTAAGTTAGTTTGTGATTACTAGTAGTTGTTAGTTGGTTATATTAGATACCTTAGGATCACTATATAAAGTGATGGTACACTTTGCAATAAAAGTTTCACTCCGAGATTCTCTTGATTTTCTGCTTGACTGCAGAAATGTGTTTGGCACTGTTGTTTGTATAGTTGATACTTGATAATGAGATTGATTTCAATTGGTTTAAGTTGGCTTTGATTATGAGATCATTACAATTGGCATCATGGAGCATATAATTTTGGTGTTGAAGTTGCATTATTAATATCCATGACTTAATTCTGTTAGTTCATTTGATGCAGGATAGGATATAGCATGATTGCAGATGCTGAGGAGAAAGGACTCATTAGACCGCAAGAAGTTAGTTTTCCTTCTTGATATTTAATTCATGATATACATACTCTTCATATTGCATTAAAACTTCCTTCTACTTACTCTTTCGACCAACTTTAGTAGCCACATTAAGAATAACGTCATTCAGTTTTAATTGAGAGTCATTAGATCATTTTTAAATCATTTACTTAGATTGGTTTTGTGTGGTACTTAGATCATTGATATCAAATAAGAGACGAATTCACAAGGTTAATCATTTTTCTTGTTCATTTTGTAGAGTGTCCTCATTGAGCCTACTAGTGGAAACACTGGTATTGGTTTGGCATTCATGGCAGCTGCTAAGGGCTATAAACTCATCATAACCATGCCTGCTTCAATGAGTCTTGAGAGAAGAACTATTCTCCGCGCTTTCGGTGCCGAGTTAGTGCTCACAGATCCAGCTAAAGGCATGAAAGGAGCTGTTCAGAAAGCTGAAGAGATACTAGCAAAGACCCCCAATGCTTACATTCTTCAGCAATTTGAAAATCCTGCAAACCCAAAGGTGTTAGTTGTGTCAATGTTTTGTTTTTAGAGAATCACTTGGTTGAAGTGAATTAACTAACTCATTCTCTTCCACCTACTTTTAGGTTCACTATGAAACTACTGGACCAGAGATCTGGAAAAGCTCCGGTGGGAAAGTTGATGCCCTTGTTTCTGGTATAGGAACCGGAGGTACGGTAACAGGGGCTGGAAAATATTTGAAAGAGCAGAACCCTGATATTAAGGTTAGGATTATGATTCTTTAACTGTATAATATTACCTTCTATAAATTTCTAGGCATGTTTCTTTTGCAAGTTTTTATTTTTTCTAACATTCTCTTTGTTTTGCTTACAATTTTAATTTTTTTATTTTTTCCTTAGCTATATGGTGTCGAACCGCTTGAAAGTCCAGTATTGTCTGGAGGAAAACCTGGTGAGTCTTCCTTACTATTTATTACTATTGCAAGTTTCATTAGTATCATTGATCTTAAGTTCCCTAATGCACATTGAGGAAAAGTATCACCTTCACCATTTGGGGAGTCATTCATGTCAATTGCGGACAGTTTATGTGCCTCGATGAATCAAATGTGCAAATATTGTCACGGATTGTTACTGCCTCGATGATTATATGCACTTGTACATAATATGCCCACTTGATGAGTACTTGTAAAATCATGGATTCTGATTTCTGTGGTACTTAGTACTTACTACTGAATAAGCAGTAAGCAAATCAATACCATTTTGCTTGGATATCAAAATGGTATCGATTATGATTTTCCTTCTCACCTTTGCTTTGTTATATCCAACTAGAAGAAATAGTTGTATTAACTTTTCACTGTTTATTTTGGACATTGCTTTGTAATTTGTATGGCTGTAGTGAGACTTATTAAATGACTTCCCTCTTATATGTATCATTCCCCTGACAAATGCATGATATTTTCCATGTACAAGGCCCTCATAAGATCCAAGGTATTGGTGCTGGCTTCATTCCTGGTGTTCTGGATGTTGATTTGCTTGATGAAGTAATCCAAGTAAGGCATGAATCTTTTGATGATGCACTTAAATAAATATATTTTTTTATATAAAAATATGATGTACTGATTGTACTCCCTTCAACAATAAAGTTTAAGTAAAAAAAATGTTGTTGTCCTTTTGGTTAACTTATGAATATGCAGGCTATTGCACTGTCTTTTTTCCCTCTCTTCTTGGTGACATGACGCCACATTATGAAAATTCGCGCACTTACTATTAATCGTTGGGAAAGATGGAAGTACATTAATTCATTTACTTACTACCAAGAAGCATGTTTTACTTGTTTAATATTCGCCGAGTGTCTGTATAATATATTAGTTTTATGCGCTATAGTCCATAGATAAATGGCAACTCTTATTTTTGTGTTTTTGTAGATATCCAGCGAAGAAGCTATTGAAACTGCTAAACTTCTTGCATTAAAAGAAGGTTTGCTGGTAAGTTATCATCTTTTGTTAATTGCATCAATTGAACTATCTTTCCTTATTGTAACGATATATTATTTTTTACCAATGAACTTGTATTGCAGGTGGGGATATCATCTGGTGCTGCCGCAGCTGCTGCAATTAAGATTGCAAAGAAGCCGGAAAATGCTGGAAAGCTCATTGTTGTAAGTTTATTATTTGATTATCTGGTATTAAATATTCTTCTAAAGATAGCTTAAATGTAATATCGACTGAATCATGTGCTGGAGTGCATGATTGGCCACATTAGAGTTTATCTCATTCAATATCACTAAAATTATTATATTGTTGCACTAACGAGCTCATCGGATACCTATATAGGCTGTTTTCCCGAGCTTTGGAGAGCGTTATCTATCATCTGTGCTCTTTGAATCCGTAAAGCGAGAAGCAGAGAACATGATCTTCGAGCATTGAACTATCACATAGTGTAAAACAATTTGAATGAATTTTTTACTTCTCAAATTTGAAGTGGGATGGGAGCCAATGGTAGCATCTCGTGTTGCAGTTTGTGTTTGGCATAGATATCACTATCAGATATGCCTTTTACATATGCATCTGAATAATGATATGCTTTTCTGTTATTATCTTTGTAAATTCTAATTCATTGATGTTGTCATAAGTTGTGATTGAAATAATGGGAAATGAGTCTGAAATTTTAACAAAAGGTATACATTGTCATATAAAAAACAGGAGCCATGTTGTTTAAACACAAGATTTGGGACACCATATACATCTATCTCTATTTTTCACTTTTTATCTTTTATACACGTTATATGTAGGGATGAGAATAGGTCAGACCGGTCTATAGGGGCCTACGGCTTAGCCTACGGCCTAGCTTACGACAGGCCAGACCAAGCCAGACTTTTTTCTTAGATAGAGAAAGCCTAGGCTTTTGTATAAGCCTATTTAACTTAAAAGGCCAGACCACATGCCATTCAAAAAGCCTATTAGGCTTATTTAAGTAAATAAGAATAATATAATTTATTATTATATTATATTTTGTACTTTAAATTGAAATAAAAATTTGTTAACTTTTTCAGTAATTTAAGCTTCTTAATATACATTAATTTTTTTCATACATAAATGTATTATTATAAACTAAAATTGAAATATGATACAATATATAGTCAAATTCCCTAAAAACTCATGTTAATTATCAAAAGAGAGGTTTAATCCAATTGATACATTAGTTCGCTAGTCTATTTAAACTTAGATCGCATTGCTTATTTAAAAATGTTCATATGTAATAGGCTTTTAAACAGGCTAGCAGGCCATATCAGACTTTCAGAAAGTCAAACTCAGGCCTAAAAAGTAAGTCTATGACAGGCTGCAAGCCGGACTTAAGCCTTCAAAAACTTTGGCAGACTAGGCTCAGGCCTTACAAAGCCTAATTCGGCTTAGCCTATTTCCACCCCTACTTATACGGATATCAAGAATACATAAAAAAAACAAATGGATGCAGGATTTTGTGTCCACTTTTGATGTTGAAATATGATTACTCCAAATAAAAAAGAAGAAATCTCACATTCATCTTGAGAAAATTTGAAATTTAAAAAATTAGGGACTATATTCTCAGATTTTGAAATGAACAAATCAACTATTATTTTATTTTAGGTTTTTAATAAATATTTTGTTTACAAAAAATGCAGTGCCGATGGACAGAAAAGAAAGTTTTGTATACTGCAGGATTATGTTAAGAAGTGTTCAGTTTTATAATTAATTTAGGGGTAACTAATCCCTTCATTTCTCAAAAGCAATAGAAATGTCTTTTACTATAGTTTTTGAGTGAATTAAAGATATAAATACGCATATTTATAAAATCAGTGACATTAATTGGACATATACTTTTTAACAAGAAATTGGACATATATATTTTCAAAGCTATAATAAATGGAAATGTCCACTTTTTTCTTTTTTGGAAATAAATGTTCATACCTTTTAACAAGAAATGTACTCTATCAATTTGGCAAGGTGATATCAAACTTTTTCTTCAGAATAAAGACTACAAATTATTAAAAAAAAAAAAAAAGTTTTAACTTATTTATGTGTTACCTGATTGTTTTTAATTTTTTTTGGAAATAAATGTTAATTTTTTTTTTAAGAAATTACTCTAACAATTTGGCAGAGGGGATATCAGACTAAAAATTATTAAAATAAAGTTTTAACTAGTTAATGTGTTACCCCATTGTTTTTGAAAAAATAGATTTTCAGAATATCTAATTCTAATAGTTTTTCTTTTTAAAGTCATTTTTTTTATAATCACAATATTTTCTTTACCAAAATTTCAATCCTGGATCTTATAGTTATTCATCTTAAAGATGAATTTCTAAGCATTAAACTACTTAATAAACAAAATGTATCACTCTGACTGATGTATCACACAAAATGGACATACTTAACAAGAATTTAAGGACAGTTAGTTAGAAAGACAACATATTAAAAGTAGGATATTCCTTACCAAAAAAGATAAGATATTGAATTGGTTAATTAATAGAAGAGCAGGTATATTAGTAATTTCATTCATAAGACAGCAACATTTATCCACAAAACATGACAATAGTAGCTTTTGGATCTTAAGGAAAGTAAACCTGAAAATTCCTGGTAATAATCCTAAACTGTCAGAAGACATGCAACTGATTAGGTGAAGTTGGACTCGGCTCTCCTATTTGCCCTGGTAGTAAGTAGTACATCATTTCCAGTCTCCTTGTTTGTCTTTCTTTTGGTGAAGGTTTCTAATAGAATTGAACAATTAAGCTTGTGTTTTGAAAGATTTTGCAGGCCTTCTTTATCAGATAACATGGACCAACACTTTGCAATCAAGAAGGATGTCACTCAAGTAATATTTTCTCTCGATAACTATTTTTTGTCATATTTTATTTTTTCCTATCTTCTATATCTTCACTGTCTTATTCATCTATGCTTGCAATATTTTTTATCTTATGTTTAGTTTTTTAAAATAATAATAATAATAATAATAATAATAATTTTGTTGTTTTGTTCAATTCACTGTGAAGTTAATAGGGAACACACCATTGGTATATCTAAACAACATTACAGAAGGGTGTGTAGCTCGTATTGCTGCTAAGCTAGAATACTTGCAATCCTGCTGCAGTGTTAAAGATAGGCATGGAATTCTATAATTTCACAAACTAGAACTGTTTTGAAATTGTTAAGTTTTAAGATTCTTAGTAAGAAATTAAGAATTTATAATGATAATTGTTTCTCTCACTCAGGATATCGTTGAGCATGATTGAAGATGCTGAGAGTAAAGGCCTCATTACACCTGGAAAGGTAATTAGTCAAATTAGATATCTAAGTTTTCGACCTGGGATTGTAAGGTTAGGGGTGTCAGACTCCGATACTTAATTAGATTTTTATATCAAAGCTAACTCATCATTACAAAATTGCCTGGTAAGGTGAAGAATATCACTCTTTATAAACTCTTTGATGTCCGTCTTGTTTATTTTCAATGAGTAACTTGAGTTTTTCCCGATACTCAAACTTGTAATAGTATGGACTATTGAGTTATTCAAATTTCATTACGCATTTGATTGGGATTTTCCAATGTTATTGCTTATAATGTTGAAGTAGGCATGTTATGATGTTAAGCCACCTATAGTATTGTTCATATTGTTGAACGTACAAATCTAAGTAAGTTTAATCTTTTTAAACAATGGTTGTATAAAGACTGTTCTTGTTGAGCCAACAAGTGGTAATACCGGCATAGGATTGGCGTCAATAGCAGCAATGAGGGGCTATAAACTTTTAGTGACTATGCCAGCTTATGTGAGTCTTGAAAGAAAAATTATATTGCGAGCTTTCGGAGCCGAGGTATATTTGACAGACCCTGCCAAAGGAATTGATGGTGTTTTTCAGAAAGCAGACGAGCTATTAGCGAAGACGCCTAATAGTTATATGCTCAATCAGTTTGAAAACTCTGCCAATCCAAAGGTGTTATTACAGTTCATATTTTCTAATTTGGTTGTTTGGTGGGAAAAAAATTGTAACCAATTAATATGTCGTTGTTTTAGATTCATTATGAGACCACTGGCCCTGAGATTTGGAAAGACTCTGGAGGGAGAGTTGATGCTTTGGTTGCAGGAATAGGAACTGGGGGAACAGTAACAGGTACTGGGAAGTTCCTTAAGGAGAAAAATCCAGATATCAAGGTATGAATATGTGTGAACAAGTTTTCTTACTATTAGTATTTATATTTATGCCAACTTTATGATTTATGTTGCTTTTCCCCTCAAGGTGTATGGTGTAGAACCAACTGAAAGTGCAGTTCTGAATGGAGGAAAGCCAGGTGATTTTATGATTTTGAGTATTTCTTTCTGCTCTTCTATTGCTAATTTCAGTGTATGTGAATCTTATTGTATTCTTGGAAGATTAAAAGTGAAGAAATACATTCAAGACTCCTTTGTAATATTATTTTAATCAATGCATCACAATGTATAGATGTAAGTTTGTTGTATGTGATGAACAAGAGAGTTGGAACTAAGTCCCATTTTGTTACATGTAACTATGTATGAGAGGGGGGGACTTGTTTTTCTTTTCTAAATTAAGAAAGCTATAAAATGTTAAATTGAGTGTGATTGAAATGTTATATCATATATGATTATCTACTGTGTTATTCTTTCAATTTTTTCAAAATCGCAGTTCGCCAAAACTCTCCCCTCCAAAATCCAAACATAAAAGGTTTATAACCTTTTCCTCTAAGGACTGTTTAAGGTATATGCCACTATCATGAGAAACATTAGAATTGTTCTATCAAAATTGGCTTGGAGAAAACTTGAAATGCAGGCATCACTATTAGACATCTGCAAGTGTTTTGGCATCTGGACAAATCCTGTTAGATTGCTGACTTGACTGTTTTTCGGAAGTTAAAAGCTGTACTTAGCCCTTTGGGTTATCATTGACTTAGCTCTTAATCTAGCTACTAAATATTCTATAGTTTGTTGTTTTGGTTAGTTGTCATATATTAATGTCAGCATTTTATTCTTTGATATTCAAGCACAACCATTTGAGGCCGTTAACTGATTGATTTTTCCATTTGAACACATTTCAAAGGCAAACACCTAATCCAAGGGATCGGTGCTGGTGTCGTTCCCCCTATCCTGGAAGTTGATCTCCTAGATGAAGTTATTCAGGTTGCTCTCAATACTAATACATTGGCATTCAATTATCAGTTTTTTTTTTCTAGAATCTGGTCTTTTCCTTCATATAAAATGAGACTCTTTTTTGTTTCTTTCTCGGGCCTACATGAAGCCTGCATAATTTGTTAATATATAACACAAGATTTATTAATTAAACATAGAGGCAAAAAAGAATTAGAAGATGACGGTGAGGATTATTAGCCCTTAATATTTAATTCTTCTAATTTCTGGAATATATAAAGTGTTTCCAATACTGGCTGCTAATACATGGGATTTTGTTTTGACCAACAAGGTTTTCTGAATTACAGGTTTCAAGTGAAGAAGCTATAGAAACTGCTAAGCTGCTTTCCTTGAAAGAAGGTTTACTGGTATGGCATGAATGATAGCTTGTGATTCTTGTTATTGACTTTGCAGTGTTTTTCTTTCAGTTTTGTGTTATAAAAACTCAGCAAATATGCTTATTATTAATTTTTTTGAAGAAAAATATGCTTATTATTATTACTTTTTTTATTGAATATACATTGACAGCATACAAATTTTTTACAGAGTCGTCCAATCATATCTCACTGTAATGTCATTTTGTTATGCTTCTTTGATAGGAATCTGAATTTAGAAAGAAAAAATAAACTATATTATTGATTGAAAACAGATATATTACAGAAGGAACCCCACTGTAACCCCATAGCAAAAGCTCCTCAGAAAAGAGACATTTATCACTCAGTCCAAACCATAAGGGTTCTATCTGAAAAATAATGAGCGACCTTATCTTTTGCATCATCCTTCCCCCCATAATCACGTTCCTCTCGCAATTAACGGCCTCATCATCAATAATTTCCTAACTTAATTGTCAAGCCCATTTGTTGGGCTTAGGCCCTAAGCCCAAACATGTGTCCTAACATACTTTCTAAACTCTTATTATTTTTCATACTGATTATATGATTGTCTTTTGCAGATGGGAATTTCATCAGGTGCTGCAACAGCAGCTGCAATAAAATTAGGGAAGAGACCAGAAAATGCAGGAAAGCTCATTGTTGTAAGTTTGCAATCCTTAATAAGTTTATTCCACACATAGTTAAGATGATTATGATCTATGACTTCTACAAATATTATTTCCTAATGTTTCCTTGTGTGTATTAGTTAATGTCAATGTTGAATAATTCTGAATCGTTGTTGTGCAGGTGATTTTTCCCAGTTTTGGAGAGCGATACTTATCTTCACCGCTTTTTGAATCCATCAGACATGAAGCTGAACAAATGACATTTGACTGAAGTGGATACATAGATGAAATTAGTTGTCGTTCTCATTCTAGCTCTACTGTCACAACTGTGGTCTATAATATAAGTTGAACAAGGATTTGATCAACACTTTGTTGAGTTATAGCGTTTCGAAAGACAGTTCAATAAGTGTCCATGCAGACATAAACTTTAAATAAACCATTACTATAAATTTAGTCATATATTTCTTATAACTACGTAATTGCTGTAAAATCTGACATTTGTTAGCACAAGGTAGTATTTCAACTAAAATTTCTCTATTCACGCGAGTAAGGATCAGATGATCCATTACCTTTTGATCAGGATTGGACCTAGATTGACAGCCGGGGAGACGGCATTGTGATTAAGGATTGCGGCAGCTCCACAGAGGGAGTGATGTGCCTGCAAACACTCCAACCATCAAGTCGGATTGTGATTGAGGGTATGGAATTTTTTAGGGTTTAGAGAATGTGTATCTTAACATGAGTCATGTGTTAGCATTTATAGGATGGAGACTATGGTTTCCTTAGGGAAATCCACCAATTTGCCAGCTGTCTTAGGAGGCAGCTATTGATGGATCAATGTGTGATGAGCATCGTAGAATACTGATTGCGTCTTTGGAACAATTTCCCACTAAACCTAGTTCAGAACAATTGCCCCTCAAGCCTGATCCCATATCATAGTCCGTAATGAAATGTTTCTTTAGCGTGTTAGGCTCATGCCCAATCTAGAATAGTTGACCCCAATCTGTTAACTGAAGGAGTCAGGGATTAACTTGAGTTTGGAACACTTCTCTTGCTACTATAGATGCAAGCTTTGATGAAGTCTGATGGGTTTGAGTTCATATGTGGTTGTAGTTCGAGCGCCACCTTAAATCTGGTGTTAATTTCCTATGGGGCGGGAGTCCGGTACACTATTCCTTGATAGAGCCAGATGTCAAGGGGTTCGTTGATGACTTTATGGTTAGTTACAAAATATCTTGGATATTTGTTTTTGGTGATGGATTTGATTTTGAAAACTAAAGGGTTTCCTTGGAAAACAGTGAGATGAGTTATGGTTATTTGATTTGAGGTGACAATTGGATTCTTATCATTATGATGTAAGGTTTTAATAAGGCTCTTTCTTAGCGGACATTCAAGTGGGGTTGTAAATTTATAATGTTTGTGGATGTTCATTTCCTTCTTAGCCTTTCCCGTTCCTTAGTATGATCTAGATTTTTTTCATGGTGGACGGCCTTACTAATTGTTAGTGGCCGGTCTTTAATGTGATTATTGACTGACTTGTAACCTATAAGTTTTGTGCCCTATAAATATCACTCATATTTTATTGTAAAAGGAGACCTTGAAGAATACAATGCAAAATGATTTTATTCTCTCTTATCTCTGCATCTAGATATAGTTTGGTTAATTTTATAGCACTATACATAAAATGGTATTTTAGGAACAACAAATGAACAAATTAAAGACACTATCATAATTCCCATGTGTAACCTCCTTAAGCATTTTTTTAAAATGATTAGGAAGTGGAACTTTAAAGTGTGAATTTTAATTTAAGTGGGTTAAAAATGAGATATTTTGTTCAATTATAAGAATGGGGAATATTGATCTTTTAATAGGGATGTTAATTGAGAAGAAAAAAAATAGGGATGTTAACAAAAATCCCATAAATGATACCAACATTTTTTTCTAAAATATTTTTCATAATACATGATAGCTTTTGGATCTTCCGACAAAAAAGATAGTTTTTGGATGTTAGCTAAAGCCGTAAAGTATAATAATTCTTCAAATACACACAATCACACACGGTCAAGCTGAAACAATGTCTAGTTTTTCAACAATCTAAAACTGTCATTAAGTGAAGTTTTGGCTTGGTACTACAGCATTTCCAATCTCCTTATTCTATGTTTTATGTGTCCAATATATTGACATGTTACTATATATGATGCTTTATTTTTCAGGCTTTCTTCATCAGATAACATGGAGCCACAATGTGCAATCAAGAAAGATGTCTCTGAAGTAATATTTCTCTTAATAACCATTTTTGTTTCCTACCTTTTATCTTCACTGTCTTATCCTATCATGGTTGCAGTGTTTTTCCTTAATCTTTATGTTTAGTTTTTTAAAATAGCAATAATTTTGTCGTTTGGTTGATTGTGAAGTTAATAGGGAACACACCATTGGTATATCTAAACAACATAACAGAAGGTTGTGTAGCTCGTATTGCTGCTAAGCTAGAATACTTGCAATCTTGCTGCAGTGTCAAAGATAGGCATGGAATTCGAATTCGTCTATTTCACAAACTAGAGCTGTTTTTGAATTGTGAGGTTTGAAGATTCCTAATTATGAATTTGGATAATCTTGTTTTCCTCACGCAGGATAGCATTGAGCATGATTGAAGATGCTGAGAATAAAGGTCTCATTACTCCTGGAAAGGTAGTTACTAATTTGTCAAGTTTGATAACTAGGTTCTTATATCATATTAGGTTTTTATACTTGGTTCAATTATTCCTTATAAAATTTGTTGGTAAAGTGGGGGATGCCACTCTTATTATGAGATCAAAAGAAGAGAGAATTGTAGGAAAAACTCATTCTATTATTGATTGATCTGAATGATCTCAAAGTATATCATATCTATCTATCTATACAAAATGAGAATGCACGAGGTGACTTGTTCAGCAAGTTACTGGTTGTGACTGTAAAGATTGTAGATCTATGTGAATGGTTTTGTTGTTAGAAAGTCCGCTGGAGTTGACAGCGATGGACGACGACGGTATTTGGCCAAAAATTGAAAAAACTGAAAGGTGGTGCTGTCGGTGCAAATGCCGCCGCCAGCAACCATAGTGTAACACAGAGACATGTCACAAAATCATAACCTTCTCTGATACCATGTACATAGAAATACAATTTCTACAGTAACTAACTCGCAACCGTCTCATAACTAACTAGAACCAGCTAACTAACTTCAGTTAAGTAGTTATAAGAGTAGGATCATAAGCTTCATCTGATTGAGTGGAAGATTGTGAGGTGTCATTCTCTAATAACCCTTTATAGACTCTTTTAAAGTCTTATTTGTTTTCAACTTAGGACTTGGATTTTTCCTGATGCCTAAATCTGTAATAGTAATAGTAAAGCAATGCACTTCGGTATACAGATTTTACATGGACAATTGTGTTATTTAAATTTCATTACCGCGTTTAATTGAGATTTTCATTTTGCAATGTTATTGCTTATAATGTTGAAGTGGCCCACATGTAGTATTGTTCATATCGTTGAATGTATGATCTAAGTGAGTTATATCTTTTTAAACAATCGCTGTATAAAGAGTGTTCTTGTCGAGCCAACAAGTGGTAACACCGGCATAGGATTGGCGTCGATAGCAGCAATGAGGGGCTATAAACTTTTAGTGTCTTTGCCATTTTACGTGAGTCTTGAGAGAAGAATTCTACTCAGAGCTTTTGGAGCTGAAGTATATCTAACAGATCCTGCCAAAGGAATAAAAGGTGTATTTGAAAAAGCGGAAGAGCTATTAGCGAAGACGCCTAATAGTTATATGTTCAATCAATTTGAAAATCCTGCCAATCCAAAGGTATTGTCATAATTCATATTTCCTAATATGGTTGATGAGTTGGAAAAAAAAAACTGAGCCGATTAACTGGTCATTACTTTAGATTCATTATGAGACCACTGGCCCTGAGATTTGGAGGGACTCTGGAGGGAGAATTGATGCTTTGGTTGCAGGGATAGGAACTGGAGGAACAGTAACAGGTGTTGGGAAGTTCCTTAAGGAGAAAAACCCAGAGATCAAGGTATGAATAGTTAACAAGTTTTCTTACTCTTTATTTACATTTATGCTAACTTTATGATTTATGTTTGCTTTCCCCTATAGGTGTATGGTGTAGAACCAACTGAAAGTCCAGTTCTGAATGGAGGAAAATCAGGTGATTATATGATTCTGAGTATTTCTTTCTGGTATTCAGTCTTCTAATGCTAATTGCAGTGTATGTGAATGTTGTTGTATCACAAATTCACAATATAAAATGTCCAAATTTTCCTGTAGTCTAGAGACTATAGATTATTGTTCTTCATTTGAATTATTATATTTAGTTTTTTGTTTAGCTGTCATATATAATTGTCCGAATTTCATTCTTTAATATTTAAGCAAGTCCTTGATCAACCACTTGAGGCTGTTTACTGATTGCTTTTTCCATTTGTAAACATTTCAAAGGCAATCATCGAATCCAAGGGATCGGTGCTGGTATCATTCCTCCTGTCCTGGAAGTTGATCTCCTAGATGAAGTCATTCAGGTAGCTTGCAACACTAATACATTAGTATTCAATTATCAATTTCGATATAGAATCTGATATTTTCCTTCATTTAAAATGAGACTCTCTTTTGTTTCTTTTTCTCGCCTATGTGAAACCTTCATAATTTACTAATATGTTGCAAAAGATTTATGAATTAAACATATAGCCAAAATAGAATTAGAAGATGACAGTGTGGAATATTAATTCTGAATCTTTGATTCTTGAAAAGTTATGGGATTTATAAACGGTGTTTCCAATACTAGCTGCTAATACAAGGGATTTTGTTTTGACCAACAAGGTTCTGTGAATTACAGGTTTCAAGTGAAGAAGCTATAGAAACTGCTAAGCTGCTTGCCTTGAAAGAAGGTTTACTGGTATGGCGTGAATGATAACTTGTGATTCTTGTTATTGACTTTGCAGTAATTTTCCTTCAGTTTTGTGTTATATAAAAACTACGCAAATATACTAATTACTATGATCTTATTTTTCCACCATCCTTCTCCTTATAATCATGTTCCTCCCCCCGACTAACTGTCACGCTATCAGCAATCATGTTAGGTTTACCGGTGCCTAACATACTAAAGTATTTCAACTAATGTATATACAGTGCAATATGATTTGATAACCGCGTAAAAAAATTACTTTATAAGTGAATATCTGTTAAACTCTTATTATTTGTCAGGCTAAATTATATATGAATGTCTTTTGACTTTTGCAGATGGGAATTTCATCAGGAGCTGCAGCAGCAGCTGCCATAAAATTAGGGAAGAGACCAGAAAATGCAGGAAAGCTCATTGTTGTAAGTTAACCATCTTTAATAAGTTTATTTATTTGACGCGGAATTATAAGATGATTATGGTTTATGACTTATACAAGTACTATTACTTAATGTTGTGCAGGTGGTTTTCCCTAGTTCTGGAGAGCGTTACTTATCTTCAATACTTTTTGAGTCCATCAGGCATGAAGCTGAACAAATGACATTTGATTGAAATGCATAACTAGTCATTCTTATTCAAGCTCTACATGTCACAAGTTGCGGTCTAAAATAAATTGAACTGCGTTTTGATCAACACTTAGTTGAATAATAACGTTTGAAATCAAATGAAACATTACTTTGAATTTTGTAATAAATTATTATGAAATCAACCCTTGCATTAGTTGATTTTAGCCTTTGAAATAGCCTATTTTCTTAAGCTTCAATTTCTAGCTCAATTTTATCGCTTTAGTGAAAAAAGAATATCTGTTTTTTTAAAACTCTATTTTATATATTTTGTGTTGTTCGGACATGAGGGAGTCTGAAAGGTCATCTCACTGAGTCAAGAGTAACCACACAAGTGAGTTGAACACTACATCTTAACCCTAAACCTGAAAACATTAAGCTTAGGAGTCATTTCATTTATATGTTGTTCAACATTCACTTTCCTATTTATCGTGAGACTTCTAACTCACACTTGACACACAAAAAATCTTCCCTTCGAGTGTGTGTTCTTCCATTTATCTAGATATGTTCCCCATCAAGAAAGAGATTTTTTATCCACTCACTTGCACGTTGTTGCTCCATCAACGGGACACGCCGTTTAGCCACCATTGTTAGGAAGACTTTTGATGTAAGGAGTTGGTACAAGCCATCAGTACTTATACTGGGGGGGGTGGGGCATCCACACAGGTGAGTTGCACAACATTGAGAAACTAGATTTAAGAGTTTCAATGAAACAGTTTATTGATAAGTGAAGAGAAAGAAACAAAAACAGAGAATGCTATTTTTGGGAATGTGATTTGTGTATTATCAAATGAATAGAATGTACAATGTAAATCCTTATGTACAAGTCTTACATTCATCTAAGCAACAACTAATTATTTTATTAGCCATAACATAATTTGACCAATTCTAACTACCCTTATTATTCCCAAAATTACTAACAGGAAGTCCTAAGCCACATAGATCTAAAATATATACATGATTATCTCAACATTATTTTCTCTTAATTAGAAACTATTGAAGTTAAGATTGATGGCGAAGATAGAACACTATCACCCATACGTCCATTACATCATTTTGTATACCAAACATATTTTGATATATGGGTAGGAAACTTTGTGAATACAAACCAAGGAAGGGAGTAATATAATTTGGATGGATAAATTATTAGTTGCAGACAAATTAAAAAGTAAGGAAGAAATATTCCGCTCTAAAAAATGGAAGAAGTGTCTAGATAAATTTGCCTATGTACCCCTATGTTTAAAATTGAACCAACCCGAAACGAAAACTACAAAAACCACTTTTGATTTGGATTACAACAAAACACTTATAAGTGACGTTGTATTATATATGCAAGAGCCGTAACTCGAATATGAATTTTCCACTTATTTACCTTGGTAAAATTGTAACCGTCAGACCACTTGACAAGAAAAAGCCACTTATATTAAGAAATTGCTACTGAATTTTTTCTTCTCAAAACACAGTTTAAGCATATGCCCCAACATTCCAATACATATGTCCGTCCCTCGCAAGGTATCTTAAGTGACGACCCACACATTGTTAGAATAAAAAGGAAAATAATCAATAGACATCCATGATCTATTATGCAAATTAAAAAGATAGAAAAAGTGATGAGATAAATTGATGATGCGATAAGAAAAAATAGAAAGAAAAAAAATGAGTTGTTGAATGAATGTTTAAAAAATTGGGATGTTTATATATCCTTACTCTAATAAAAAGAGCAATTCTAACATGATAGTTGTTGGATCTTCCGTCAAAAAAAAAAGACAGCTTTGGGATGTTAGGTAAAGCCGAATAGTATAATAACTCTTCAAATACACACAGTCACACACGGTTAAGCTGAAACTGTTCTGGTTTTGCAACAATCCCAAACTGTCTGTCATTGAACACGTACAAGTGATAAGTGAAGTAATTTGTCTTGTTAGTACAACATTAGTTCATAATCTTTTTATTATTGAGATGTTAATATATATATATATATATATGATGCTTCTTTTGCTTGTGCTTTCTAAAAGAAACTACATAATCAAGCTTTTGTAGGCCTTCTTCATCGGATAATATGGTGCCACAGTTTGCAATCAAGAAGGATGTCACTGAAGTAATATTTTTTACAGCACTTATTTTTGTACACCCTTGATTTTTTCTATACATCATTTCTCTCTTTCGGATCACATCACCAACTCATCATATTTATAACTTCACTCTATTTATTTCTGTCTAGTGGTAGATTGAAGTTTGAGTGTATAAGAATCATTTTCCTATTTTTTTTATAACTACTCCGATTTTTTATATAAGAAAAAAAATCATGCTAACTTGGTATCCTAAGAGTATTAGTTATGATTATGAAAGTGAAATACAAATTTAAATTGAAAAGAATAATTTTGAACATAAAAAAAATTGAATATGCTATTTTTCAAAATAATATTTTTATATCAATTTTCGTAACAAGAGAATTAAGGGCACTCTTTAGCATTTTTGTTAAGAAAATAAGTTAGTTTTTATTTTTTTATTTTTTTTTTTTTACAAAAGATAATTAGTTAGTTAAACAACACTCTTAGCATTTTTGTTCCATGATATTAAGAAAAGTAGCATTTAGTACAGTGGACCTAGTTAAGTTTTGCTTATATTCAAGGTCACAAAGGTTGTTGATACAATCAAGAGAGTCTCTTAGATAAATAATTAGGTGTATCGTCTCTTTTCTATGAGTGCTTTGTCAACCCGGTAGATTGTATGACGAGATAGATAATTTGAAGAAGTATCTAAATTTTTGGACGTAAATGTGGTACTACTTTTTCTAAATCCTAACATGTAGATGAAGTACCACTTGTACTTTTACATCAACTTTCAATAAAAAAATTTGCCGTTCGAAAAAAAAATTCAAGGCCACAAAATATGACTTTTTAATATTAGTTGATTTCTACCTTTTATCGTCACGTTTTTATCCTGTAATATTTTTTTTTAGTTTAGTAAAATAATACTATCAGTGTTGATTATAAATATAAATAATTAAATTTCACACTTATTAAGAAATTAGTTTCATAATAAAACTAGTTAAATACAATCAATCTTCTTGATCTCTCATAAAAAAAATAGTGCATTCTCTAAAATGCTCTTCGTAGAAACTTGTTTTATGAATCAAAAGTAGTTTATATTTGCATATACTTAAAGACAAAAAATAAGAGATTATTTGTTGTTGTTATATACAAGAATAATTTGGTTGTTTTTCATTGTGAAGTTAACAGGGAATACACCATTAGTATATCTGAACAACATTACGGAAGGGTGTGTAGCTCGTATTGCTGCTAAGCTAGAATACTTGCAATCCTGCTGCAGTGTTAAAGATAGGCATGAAATTCCTCTATATCACAAACTAAAGTTTGTTTTGAAATTGTAAGATTTTAAAATTCTTAAATAAGAAATTAAGAATTTGTAATGATAATCTTGTTTTTCTCACTCAGGATAGCATTGAGCATGATTGAAGATGCAGAAAATAAAGGCTTCATTACTCCTGCAAAGGTATATTACTGATCAATCAAGTTTGATAACTAGGTTTTCTTTCTCGGTCTCATGAAGAGTTACAATGGTTCTACAATTCTATCATGAATAGTCATATAATGCTATCAAACTAAACCCTTCTATGAAGAGTTGTAATGGTTCAATCTATCATAGACCCATTCAACTATTTTTCAAACCACTCACCATGTGATGTCCAATACTCATTGATCACAATATGAATATTTCGGAACCCGTCAAGATACCATTCAACCAATGATTAGTAACACTGGACAATTGTGTTATTCAAATTTCATTGCCGCATTTAATTGAGATTTTCACTTTGCAATGTTATTGCTTATAATGTTGAAGTGTGTCTCTTCAACCACATATAGTATTGTTCATGTTGTGGAATGTACAATCTAAGTAAGTTTAATCTTTTTAAACAATGATTTGTATAAAGACTGTTCTTGTTGAGGCTACGAGTGGCAACACCGGCATAGGATTGGCATCGATCGCAGCACTGAGAGGCTATAAACTTTTAGTAACTATGCCATCTTTTGTGAGTCTTGAGAGAAAAATTACACTACGAGCTTTCGGAGCCGAGGTATATCTGACAGACCCTGCCAAAGGAGTTGATGGAGTTTTTGAAAAGGCAGACGAGCTATTAGCAAAGACACCTAATAGTTATATGCTCAATCAATTTGAAAATCCTGTCAATCCAAAGGTATTTTCATAATTCATATTGCCTTATTTGGTTGATAGGTTGAAAAAAGTTTAGTCGATTAATTTGTCAATTTTTAGACTCATTATGAGACCACTGGCCCTGAGATTTGGAGAGACACTGGAGGGAGAATTGATGCTTTGGTTGCAGGGATAGGAACTGGGGGAACAATAACAGGTGCTGGGAAGTTCCTCAAGGAGAGAAACTTAGATATCAAGGTTGATTTGTTTACCTTGCATACTTTTTGTGTTGGGAGTGAATATGTGAACAAGTTTTCTTAGTTCATGCTATATATTTATGCTAACTTTATGATCTATGTAAATTTTCCTCTCTAGGTGTATGGTGTAGAACCAACTGAAAGTGCAATTCTGAATGGAGGAAAGCCAGGTGATTTTACTGTTCTGAATTGTTATAATTTTTTTTTGTTTAAATCTCATATAAATAATGTCTCATGTTATTCTTTTGATATTCAAGCAAGTTTTTACACAACAACTTGAGGCCATTTATTGAATGAATTTTTCATTTGCACAAATTTCAAAGGCAAACACCTAATCCAAGGGATCGGTACTGGTGTCGTTCCCCCTGTCCTGGATCTTGATCTCCTAGATGAAGTTATTCAGGTAGCTTGCAACACTAATACACTGGTATTCAATTATCATTAGTTTTGATACAGAAACTTGTCTTTTCCTTCATTTAAATTGATACTCTCTTTTGTTTCTTTTTCTGGCCTAAGAGAAACCTTCATAAGTTGTTAATGTGTTGCACATAAACACAGAAAAATAAAATAAAAATGGCATTGTAATGTAAGAGTCTGATCTTGTAATCTTGAGACGAAGTTCCAATTTTCTCAAAGACGGTTGTAAAACGGTCATTACTGTTATTTTGATTAATAATAATTTTCTCTTCCCCAATCTTTTGCTAAAAGAAGTCCGAAGATATTTATCTCATCATTTTGACACATTGAGCAAGAGTAACAGCTCATAAACATAGAATTTTCTATCCTAATGCTTGCTGAACTTTTGAACTGATACTTGGATGCGCACAATCTAAGAAATTATATAAAGCCTGAATGTAGCTCTTCGCTATTATCGCTTTCCCATACTATTTGACACCTGAAAGTTGTTTTTCGCAATCATATCCAAATTTTGACAAAGCTTTATCTCACCAGGTCACACACATATATTATATGAATAGTTGAGTTCAATAGTGACATGAGGAATATTAATTCTGAATCTTTCATTCTTAAAATTTATGGAATATATAAACAGTGTTTCCAATACTAGCTGCAAATACAATAGATTCTGTTTTGACCAACAAGGTTTTGTGAACTATAGGTTTCAAGTGAAGAAGCTATAGAAACTGCTAAGCTGCTTGCTTTGAAAGAAGGTTTACTGGTATGACATATGATAACTTGTGATTCTTGTTATTGGCTTTGCATTAATTTCCCTTCAGTTATTTATTATATAAAAACTCGGCAAATATGTAACCACAAATATGCATCTTATTAATATTATTTGAGTTTAATGGATATGCATCGATCGGGGCCATTGGCACTACAAAAATTTTACGCTGTCATCCAATCATATCTCACCATAATGTCACTTTATGTTACTTTCTAAAATATTTTACATTATCAGTGCATATCCGTTAAACTCTAATTACTTTTCATGTTGATTATGTGAATGTCTTTTGCAGATGGGAATTTCATCAGGAGCTGCAGCAGCAGCTGCAATAAAACTAGGGAAGAGACAAGAAAATGCAGGAAAGCTCATTGTTGTAAGTTTACAATCCATAGTATGTTTATTCGACACAATTATAAGATGGTTATAGTCTATTACTTGTACAAATAATGCTGCTACTTAATGTTTGCTGTGAATAGCAGAATAGTACTTAATGTCAATGTTGAATAATTCCAAATTGTTGTGCAGGTGATTTTTCCTAGCTTTGGAGAGCGTTACATATCTTCAATACTTTTTGAGTCCATCAGGCATGAAGCTGAACAAATGACATTTGATTGAAATGCATAACTAGTCATTCTCATTCAAGCTCTACATGTCACAAGTTGTTGTCTAAAATAAATTGAACTGCTTTTGATCAACACTTTGTTGAATAATAACGCTTGGAATCAAATGAACCATTACTTTGAATTTTGTAATAAATTATTATGAAATCAATCCTTGCATTACTTGATTTTAGCCTTTGAAATAACTTATTTTCTTAAGCTTCAATCTCTAGCTCAATTTTATCGCTCTAGCGTAAAAAAAATATTCTCTTTTTTATTTTATGTTATTTTATATATTTTGCGTTAATCAATATAGTTTTAAATTGGAATAGATATATAAAATACCGATCTTAAATATATATATAAAATCGATTCACATATATCTAAAGTATTAAATTGGTAGAAGGCAAGTCTAAGGCATGGTATGATCGATTTGATATGTTTCTTTTTAAAACCGGTTTTATGATAAACATATATGATAGTTGTGTTTACATATTGAAGATGGATTAAAAAATCATTTCCTAACTACTTCTATATTTGAAGAATATCTTGATGGCAAGGAAGAGATCAATAAGCTCAAGGAGAAATTAAATGATGAATTTGAGATGAAAGATCTTGATATTTCAAAGAGAATACTTGGTATGGATATCATGAGGAACCATGACAAGGGCTAATTTGCTCATATCTCAATTTGGTTACTTAGAGAAAGTGGTGGATCGATTTAGGATAAGTGATGCTAAAATCGTTGGCACACTTTTGGATCATCACATAAAGTTGTCAGTTATGGAGCGTCTCAAATCTATGGATGATAATCAGAAGAAGATGAAAAAGATATACAGTACTCCCTATGAAATTAGGTAGAAAGCATCATGTATGGTATCGTTTGTAGTAGGTAGAATGTAACGTATGCAGTTAGCATAGTGAGTTAGTTTATAGCAAATATGTGTCAAGGTCATTGACAAAGTTTGAAGTGGGTGTCAAGGTACTTAAACAAGTCTTTGAAAAGAAGTTTGAAATACACCAGAACAACTCAAGAGGAAGACACTTTAGAGAGATATTTAGATACTATGCTGAAAATATGGACACTAGAAAATCTTGCAGGGTTTTGTGTACTTTATTTGGCACAACTATAATTTGTAAAGAAAATAAACAATATGTGATGACATTATCTACAGTTCATGTGGAGTATATTGCCTTTGTTGAAGGGTGAAAAAACTATATGATTGAATGACATTATCTACAACTCAAGCAAAGTATACTCAAAGTTGTGTGAAAATACATTATGATAGTCAAAGTATCATCCATTTGGCAAATCATCAGTTCTATCGTGAAAGGACAAAACACATAGACATTCGTTTACACTTTGTTAGAGACATGATTGAATCCAGAGAGATTGTGGTTGAGAAAGTTGTTGCGGAAGACAATCGTGAGGCGTGTGGCGTCATCTGTGGATGCCTAGGCGGACAATGCCACCCGCAAGGTGTGTTTTTTGCGTGTCTGATCAACAAGTTTCATGGGCTGAGCAATGTGAATAGGTCAGGTTGACCTATAAGGACCTACAACCTAGCCTACAATAAATCAGGTCATACCAGATTTTTTTTTCTTAAATAGAGAAGGCTTAAACTTTTTTAGAAGCCTATTTAACTAAAACAGTCAAGCCACGAGCCATAAAAAAACCTCTTATGTCTATCATGCCGGCCTACTACAGTAACTTTGAATGATATTAGTAATTTTATTATATTATATTTTGTATTTTTAATTATATTATAAATTTGTTAACATTTTAAGTAATTTAAGCTTATTAGTATACAATACTTTTCACATATTTAAATGTATTATAATATATACTCAATTTAAAAAAAATCGTGTTAAATATCAAAAGGGGGTTTAATTTCATTGATTTATTAGTTTGTTAGTCTATTTTAACTTAGATCACATTCCTTATTTACAGATGTTAATATGAAATAAACTTTTAAACAAGCTACCATACCATATTAATATTATGCTTTTAGAAGGACATAATCAAGCCTAAAAATTAAGCTTACAACATGTCACGGGTCAGATATTAACCTTAAAATTTTTGACAAGTCAGGTTTAGGTCTTGCAAAATCTAGCTCAACCTAGCCTATTTTTAACCCTAGTTTAGCCACACATGCGCGCGCACACACTGTGGTTTATCAAATGAGGAAATTTTTAAGAAATCAAAGGTTAAGAATTGAGTGCTTTTATGGTAAACCATTAAGCTGAGAAACATTTTAAAAACCTTGATTGGTGAACCGCTCTTTCCCTTAAAGATAAGTCAATTTATATCGAATTGTGTAAACAAACATCGTTGTTTTTGTTTTTTTATCTCTCTTTTGTCATGTTTATTTTTTATTGTCTATGGTTTATTTAGTCAGTTTAATTATTTGTTGCTGTTGAATTTAGTATTCGTGTGAGTTTAATCGAATTCTCAACAAAACTATAATTTTTTTTGTCAAATAGTCTAGTGGCTAGAATTCACCTTTTTCAAGGTGAATAAGTGGGGTGTCCGGGGTTCGAACCCCATCCCATGCATATAATAATGCATGTCCCTACCAACTGAACTATGCTTACGGGGACAAAAAAATTGTATATTAATTGTGGACCATACTTGGATCTAGGGGCGGAGCCACCCCCAGCTAGCCTGGACACTAGCCCAGGCTCAACTTCTACTTTTTTTGTAGCAAGCCTAGCCATTACTAGAACCTCTGGATTTACCTGCAGATTTTGGTGTAAATTCCGCAATTTTGCCAAGGATTTAGGTTCCCAAGTAAATGTAATACCTTCGCGGGTAATTGTTTCCTTAGAATTTTAGGATCCACAGGAAAGGTATATCCGCAGAAAATGTGCAATTATTCGCATGAAGGAAGTAACATTATATGAGAAGTCTATAAAATTATCCGCAGGAAATGTGCAATTTTTACCCAGACTTTATAAAATTCTTGGCTTCGCTATTGCTTGGATCCCATTTTTCTTTCCCTCGTTTAAAGTTTAACAAGTGCTAAATTTGATGGACGGATATGATTTATGAGTGTTTAATATTTTTCAATAATCTCTTATTCCTTAAAGTTAACCCGAACGCAAAATGTTGCCCTAGATTTAACCTAACTTCATTGCTTAATTTTACTGTATTAACCCTATTTAATTAACCATATTTAATTTAATCAAAATGTTATTTTCAAATGCTTCTGAAATCAAAAACAACAGATCACTCCTAAATATCAAGAATCGCTCCTATTTTTTTGAAAAAACAGATCGCTCATATTTTGTTAACAGATCACTCCTATTTTTTTGAAAAAACAGATCGCTCCTATATGTTTAATATGGCACAGGCCTATTATTTATGAAAAACAAAACAAACCTATTTTTTATTAAATTAAAAACAAAAGAAAATCCTCCCCTATTTTTTTATGAAACCTAAACTTAACTAATTACCCTATATTTTTTATGAAAAACAAAACAAACCTATTTTTTATTAAATTAAAGAAAATCCTCCCCTATTTTTTATAAAACCTAAACTAAACTAATTACCCTATTTTTTATGAAAAACAAAACAAACCTATTTTTTATTAAATTAAAAACAAAAGAAAATCCTCCCCTATTTTTTTATGAAACCTAAACTTAACTAATTACCCTATTTTTTATGAAAAACAAAACAAACCTATTTTTTATTAAAAACAAAATAAAATTGTCCCCTATGTTTTTATGAAACCTAGACTAAACTAATTACCCTATTTTTTGTGAAAAACAAAACAAACCTATTTTTTATTAAAAACAAAAGAAAATCGTCCCCTATTTTTGTATGTTTTATTAAAAACAAAAGAAAACCGTCCCCTATTTTTTTATGAAACCTAAACTAAACTAATTACCCTATTTTTTTTTTATGAAAAACAAAACAAAACAAACCTATTTTTTATTAAAAACAAAAGAAAATCATCCCTTAGTTTTTTATGAAACCTAAACTAAACTATTTACCCTATTTTTTTATGAAAACCAAAAAAAACCTATTTTTTATTAAAGAGAAAAGAAAATCGTCCCCTATTTTTTGTTGAAACCTAAACTAAACTAACGTAATCACTCATGCTTATCAAAACAACATTTTCCTATTTTTATGCTATATTATTCTACTGGCAATTTCTCGCCATATCTGTTCATTATTTCTCGCTGCTTCTGCTAATAGATTTTGTTACTCGCATCCATGGAGGTTGACTGGTCTAAACTCCCATAAAATTTCTGAATCTACTAATATCATTTGTGTAAGATGATGATATATGCAATGATTTTCAATCGGTATGAGTTTTTTCTTTCTCCACTATGTTTTGATTTGTAGCTTTATTTTACAAATTGCAAATTTTGTTGATGGAAATGTGGACTTGGGGATATGCAGGTATGTTCGTTTATTTCACTTTCATTATGTAATTGTTTCCTTCTAATCTCTTTTTTTTATCTTTCCCTTTTTTTGTGTTTATATAGAAGTATTTTTTTTTTTTATATAAAATTGCCTCATTTTGTTTGATGGTTCCCACTATGTCGTTGGATTTATCACCAATAAGCTTGAAGGGTTGGTTCTATCCAGAAAG
>Ga0228710_1001949_pt1 | contig 31938 bp, 13 predicted proteins | sample MedpolnodulmetaG_FD_177995 | JGI IMG/M metagenome (GOLD analysis project Ga0228710, IMG submission 177995) | Root nodule microbial communities from Medicago polymorpha collected in Santa Monica, California, United States - pink nodules | ecosystem: Host-associated > Plants > Roots > Nodule... | reverse complement strand
AAACCCAATTTCCCCCCCCCCCCCCCCCCCTCTTGTGTTTTTCTCACTTCCAGGCAATTGACTACTGTTTAGGTTGATCTTTACTGCAAGAGGTGAATACCAAGTTAGGCCAGATAAAGCGTAGTGGTCCATTAGATAGACAACAAACAGTACAACTTCTTCATTTATTATCTTAGAAAATTGCTTTTCTGACATCAAAAAGTTCCTAAAAACACATATAAGTTACGAAATTACCATCAACGGTAGTTAACTACCGCTGAATCCCACTTGCAGTTAACTACCGCTGGATATGCTGCACTCAAGTGCAGTTCCTGGAATAGAATTAATTGTGATTTTACACGTTTCGGTTGAAAAATCAAAATAAATAGAAGCTTATTCGGAATTCCATGAAACTTTACAGACCCTCTATATGTATTTTTATAGGGCACTCTGCAAAAAACCAACTCAAAATTCAATTTCTAGATCGATGTTTTGATGTCTTGGTTTCTTGAGTTTTTGGCGCATTAAAAATTCATATTTAATCCATCCGTTGTCGGAAAATTCTAATCTTTTGTGGGAATTTTTTTTGTCTTTAACATGTGTGCAAAAAATAATGAACAAATTCAACCTCTGTATAACTTTTCCGGACGCGCAGTTGCAAAAATATTGCGATTTTATGTGTTTCAGTAAAAAATTCAAAATAAATTGAGGCTTAGTTGAAATCTATATCTACAATATAAACAATTGAGACCCTTTTCATTCACAAGTACACGTGGCAATTTTAGGATCAATTCACATTAATGTTAGGCTAATTAATGCTAGAATTCACATTTGAAATTTGAATATTAAAATGTTATGCTTCTCCATGTAATAATATAACAATTGAGGTATTCATTTTCTTTCCATTATAATTTTGCAACAATTAAATCATCAATAAGTAGTTTTAGTCAACGAGTATGTTACACATTATTTTGCAACAATTAAGCCATTAACAATTCATTACAATCAATGAGTATTGTAGACAAGAAATGGAGTTAAATAGTGGGTCATTTTCTCCTATCCTTCCAACTAATTGCAATTGAAATGGAGTTAAATAGGAAGAAAAATTAAAGCAAAAGTTGTCTTCATTCCAACAGCTAAAATGTTGTTATAGTTTATTCCCTTCACTCCTGTACTCACTCATTTTGAGTATCGTTCTCTTTTTTTTACATTTTTTTGCTTAGCATGAAGTAGGTTAAACACACAATAAAAGATATATTGGAATTCAATTGTAAGTTCTTCCGTTATTTGTATTTGATCCATGACACTTTTTGTGGTTACATATTTGTTCATTTTTCTGATTTTTGTTGTTTTTTCTCCTTCATTTTCATATCGCACTATTATTTTGTTATTGTACATATAAACAAAAATAAATAGTTAGATCAAATAATCATATTCATATTGACGTTAACATTTTAAAAATTAATCTATGATATTCTCCACATCCAATTGTTAATTTTACGATTACCTTCATATTCATTTTTTTTTAACAACAATGCTTATAAATCCTTCATCTTCATATTGAATACCTTTTTTTTTTTACTAAATATTTATGCTGAATACTTAATATAATAACCGATGAAAAACACTCAAGTATGATTCTTAGCACACTTAACCTTCGTGACTTTTTCCTCATCAAGAATCTCTTTCAAAATAAACAATTAAAATAAAATTTAAAAAGGGCTTTTTGTCCTATGATATAAAAAAAAAATTTAAAACATTAAAATCATATTCAATATTTTTTTTTGAAGAAACCAAACTAGCCTACTAAAATTGACATTAAAGAGTCCGTAAAAAAAATGACATTAAAGAGAATCAAACTTAAAACCACTCCAAGATCCTAAACCAACATCATCATCATCATGTTTGGATAATACTTGGGTGACATACATTATATATGGATTGATGTCAGAAAAACGATGTCATTTATTTTAAGGAAATGCATTTGTAGTTTTATTTATTATTTTGGTAAAAAACAATTGGTAGTTTTTTTTTTTGGTGGTGCCGGGATTCGAACCCCGGACCTTGCATATACAGTAGAAACTCTTTAAATTAATACTCGGTAAATTAATAAACTCTCTAAAATAATAAATTTGTCCGGTCCCGACTTGGGCCAATGTAAAAAATTGAAAAACTCGATAAAATAATAAGATAATAATTTTTCGGGAGATCCCTTTATAATTTTCGGTCCCAAGAAAATCATTAATTAATAATTCATAGAAACTGAAAAAAAATATATTACACTCTATTGAAATATGATTCAATAGTCGTCTGTTTTCCTTTAAAGTTCAAGTCTGTTTGGAGCTCATCTCTAACTTTTCTTATTGCATCCAATAGCTCAGGTGTTGTATATTTGTATTGTATTTTTCCAATGCATATGAACACTGTAGTTACTAATTTACGTTGAGTCCCAATGTTCGCTGCAACTTAATTCTAAGAGGCATAGACTAATTTGCCTTTTTGTTTGGTATGTACTGTATAATTACTTAAAAACTCTTTAAATTAATAATTATTAATTTATCGATAAATTAATAACTCTCTAAATTAATAAATTTCTCCGGTCCTGATATTATTAATTTATAGAGTTTCTACTGTATAATGTTAAGGCCCTTTTGATAATTTACACATGTAAAAACAATTTTGACCAAAACTATCCAACAACATCTTTGGTGTGAATTGATTTTATTACTTATACATTTAAACATAAATCATTTTACATTCAATTCACTTTTAACCAAAATCAATTCAACTAAAATCAATTCAATCAAAATCGATTCTCTTCACCGCAGAACCAAAGATACATTTACTCGTAATGCACTTCCCATTGTTTAATAATTTTTAATTATAATATTATTATATTCAAAATAATGAATATTTGAGCCCAAATATTTGGAATTGGAACCACAGAACGTGCTTATATTTATGAACCCAACCAACTAGTTAAGGTTTTAATGCATGTAAAGTCAACATCTGATATTTTCTAACATCTGTTCCAACTCATAGCTAACATTGTTTATCTTCTCCATTGTGATCATGGCTGCTGCAGCTGTTGGTGAAGCTTTTCTATCTGCATTCATTGAAGTTGTCCTTGACAGGCTTGCTTCGCCTCAGTTTGCTGACTTGATCCGTGGGAAGAAAGTTGACGTCAACTTGGTTCAAAGGTTGAAGAATACTCTTTATGCTGTTGAAACTGTGCTGAATGATGCTGAACAGAAACAGTTCAAAGACTCTGTTGTTAACAAATGGCTTGATGATCTCAAAGATGCTGTTTATGTAGCTGATGATCTTCTTGACCACATCTCTACCAAAGCTGCAACTGGGAAGAAGAACAAAGAGGTGAGTACTGTTAACTACTTATCTCGCTTTTTCAACTTTGAAGAAAGAGATATGGTTTGTAAGTTAGAAAACATAGTTGCTAGACTTGAATACATTCTCAACTTCAAAGATATTCTTGGTCTTCAACATATTGTAACTCACCACTCTTCATGGAGAACTCCATCTACCTCTCTAGATGACCCATCTAACATGTTTGGTAGGGATCAAGACAAAGAGGCCATACTCAAATTACTGTTAGATGATGATAATGGTGATAGTAAAACATCCGTGATCCCCATAGTTGGCATGGGTGGAGTGGGAAAAACCACGTTAGCTCAATCTGTGTACAACCATGACAGTATTAAGCAGAAATTCAATGTTCAAGCATGGGCTTGTGTCTCCGATGATTTTGATGAATTGAAGGTTACGAAGGCCATCTTGGAGTCAATTATGGGAAGTGCTTGTGACATCAATAACAAAGAGTTGATTCATCTTGACTTAAAGAAAAAATTGTCAGGAAAGAAGTTCTTGATTGTTTTAGATGATGTCTGGACTGAGGATTATCACAGTTGGATTTCTCTTATAAAGCCTCTTCACTATGGTACTAAGGGAAGTAAAATTCTTGTAACAACCTGTATTAAAAAAGTTGCTTCTATGATACAAACTTTTCAAGGTTACTCTCTTGAGCAATTGTCTGATGAAGATTGTTGGTCAGTGTTTGCAAACCACGCTTGCCTTTCTCCAGAAGAATACACTGAGAATATGGATCTCCAAAAAATTGGCAAAGAGATTTCTAGGAAATGTAAGGGATTGCCTTTAGCAGCACAATCACTTGGGGGCTTGTTGCGAAGTAAACGTGATATCAGGGACTGGAATAATATACTAAATAGTAACATTTGGGAAAACGAGAGTAAGATCATTCCTGCACTCCAAATCAGCTATCATTATCTCCCTCCCTATTTGAAACGTTGCTTTGTTTATTGTTCCTTGTATCCTAAGGATTACAAATTTCGTAAAGACGATTTGATCTTGTTATGGATGGCCGAAGATCTTTTACAGCCTCCAAAACATGGGAAGACTTTAGAAGAAGTTGGTCATGGATATTTTAATGACTTAGCTTCAAGGTCATTTTTTCAATGTAGTGAGAACAAGAGTTTTGTGATGCATGATCTTGTGCATGATTTAGCCACATTGCTCGGTGGAGAATTCTATCATAGAACAGAAGAACTTGGAAATGAAACAAAGATTGGTATCAAAACTCGTCATTTATCATTTAGCACGTTCACTGCTCCAGTCTTAGAAAACTCTGATTTTTTTGGCCAGGCAAAACATCTTCAGACGTTTTTTACCACCAATTTTTGCCCTCCTCCATTCAACAATGATAAGGCATCTTGCCTCATTTTGTCGAATTTCAATGGCTTGAGAGTTTTATCATTTTCCAACTTTCCATATCTTGATGCATTGCCTGATTCAGTAGGTGAACTGATCCATTTGCGATATTTGGATATCTCTTACACACCTATAAAGACGTTACCAGAGTCATTGTGTAATTTGTACAATCTACAAACGTTGAAGCTGTGCTATTGTTATCGTTTAAGTAGGCTTCCCAATGACATGCAAAATCTTGTGAATTTGCGACATCTTAATTTCATTGGAACTAGATTAGAAGAGATGCCTGGAGAAATGAGCAAATTAAAAAAATTGCAACATTTGAGTTGTTTTGTTGTGGGCAAGCAGGAAAAGAAAGGGATCAAGGAATTGGGAGCACTTTCCAATCTTCATGGGTCACTTTCCATTACGAAATTAGAGAATGTTACCAACATCCTTGAAGCAGCAGAGGCAAAAATAATGGATAAGAAGTACCTTGAGAAATTATTATTGTCATGGTCTCAAGATGCAAAGGATCATTTTACAAATTCTCAAAGTGAGATGAATATACTTGGCAAGTTACAGCCTGTCATGTACTTGAAAATGCTAGATATAAAAGGATATGGGGGCACAAGATTTCCAAAGTGGGTTGGAGATCCTTCTTACCACAATTTAACTGAATTATATGTGTTTGGTTGTCAGAATTGTTGCATCCTTCCACCACTTGGACAATTACATTCTCTCAAGGACTTGAAAATCAGAAAAATGAGTATGCTGGAGACTTTTGGATCTGAATATGGTGATTCATTTTCAGGGACACTTTATCCCTCCCTTGAATGTTTGGAGTTTTGTGACATCCCATGTTGGAAATTGTGGCATCATTCTCATGATTCTTTTCCTGTACTGAAGTCTCTTGTGATTCTTGATTGTCCTATATTACAAGGAGATTTGCCATCTCATCTTCCTGTTTTGAAAACAATTGAGATTGAACGATGCAACCAGCTTGGTTGTTCTCTCCCAAGGGCTCCTGCCATCCGCAATTTATACATATTTGAAAGCAATAAAGTAGCTTTGCCTGAGCTACCCCTTTCATTGGAAGAGTTAAGAATTCAAGGAAGCGAGGTTACAGAGTCCGTCTTTGAAGCCATTGCCATCGCCCCACCAATTTCTCTTAAGAAGTTAATGATCAGTGATTGTTCATCTGCGATATCGTTTCCAGGAGATTGTTTACCCTTATCCTTAGAGAGTTTGTCCATTTCAAATTCTAGTTATCTAGATTTCCCAAAGAAAAACCACCCACACGATTCACTTCAGCATCTAAGTATAAATATGAGTTTTGACTCTCTCACAACCCTCCCACTGGATACCCTTCCGAACCTCCTTCATCTTGAATTCAACAACTGTGAAAATCTAGAATGTCTTTCCGCTTCGAAGATTCTTCACAATCTTGTAGATATTGAAATTAGTCACTGCCCCAAATTTGTATCATTCCCAAGAGATGGATTGTCTGCGCCCAACTTGACATCATTGTATGTCTACAACTGTGTCAGTTTAAAATCATTGCCTTGTCATGTAAATACTCTTCTCCCAAAGTTACAAGAGGTGAATATATTTGATTGCCCCAAAATGGAGACGTTTCCAGAAGGGGGTATGCCACGTAGCTTGAGATCACTTTGTGTCGGGAATTGTGAAAAATTATTGAGGAACCCCTCTCTAACTATGATGGACATGCTTACCCGACTTACAATTGATGGTCCATGTGCTGGTGTCGAGTCCTTCCCAAACAAGGGTTTTGCTTTGCTGCCTCCCTCCCTTACCTCCCTTGATCTATGGCGTTTTTCAAGCCTGCACACATTGGAATGCATGGAGCTTCTCCACCTCACTTCCCTCCAACAATTAACAATTGAATATTGTCCCAAGCTGGAGAATATAGAAGGAGAAAGGCTGCCTGCTTCTCTAACAAAACTTCAAATCGTTGGATGTCCTCTGTTGGAAGAACGGTGCCACATGAAACACCCGCAAATTTGGCCCAAAATTTCCCACATCCGAGGCATTCAGGTTAAGTACAAATGGATTTAGCAAGCTTGAGATTGGATTTTCAAAAGGTAATTTTTCTGCTATTCCTCACCTAAATGCCACTTGCCCAATTTAAATCATTTTATTCACCAAGTCACCAACCATTAAAAGTTATGAATATCCTAATGCCAGCCCAACCAATTCAATCTACCATTTGTATATACTTTCTTTACTGTTAACATTTGTTTGTTTTTCATGTTATTTGTAGTTTTTCCTACAAGGCTGTATACCTAGTCACAACAAATATTTTATTTAACATTATCAGGTAAAGATTATCTGAGCAAGGTGTCATTATTTTTTGGACAAAGGATATAGTTAATCCTATGACTGAGGGCGAGGAAGTTGGCTAATCTTAACAATATAATTTTTTTGTCTTACAGATATTGAAGCAGCTAACTTCCTTGTTGATTGTGCTGGGATATCAATCATTTTTCTTTGTTTGTACAATCAAGTAAGTTCTTTTTTTTCTCTTTCAAAAAAAAGTAACTTCTTTTATTTATTTTTTTGAAAATACTATCAAGTTCTTAAATTTCACTGTTAATGTAATGCATTTATTTGGCACACTCTCCATTGTATGCCTGGTGCTTTCACTAAAGTGATAATATGCATCTTATATTGTACATTTTGGGGTCAATTTTTTATGCAATGATGAAAGATTTCTGGAGAAGAAATTGGCTTCAAAAGTTCAAACTTCAACCGAAAAGACTCCAATTATTAATTCATGGCGGACATCTTCAATTGCAAATCTAGCTGCAGAGAAATTTGTTGTGGAGGACTAAACAAAGGCACTTGTTGAATAAATGGGTAATTCATTTCAATTCTTTTACGATAAAATACAGTTTTAATTTGTATAATTTTTACCGCTTAAGTCAGTCATTACATGCTCTTTGGCTTTGCTGTAGGCTCTTAGACTTGTGAGATGAAGAAATCAGGTGCTTCATACAAGCCTAATTTGGATATTCCACTTCACTTTTTGGTAACGTATCATACTCATTAGTCATTAATAGTCGTGGACCATTGTAATAGTACTAGGATTATTATTATCCATATATTTGATTTAAGTTAATTAAGATTTCGATTTTAAACAGCTGCTGGGATATGTAGCTATACACTCCATGAAAGAAAGTCCATAGTGGATGGCTCTAGAGGTATGCTCTTATGTCTTCCCGTCACTTAATGTCCCGTACCCTCCTAACTGTGCCTTCTCATGCCACACAGTTGATAAGTGGCAGAAAGTAGTATTTTTAATGAATATTTAAGACACTTTTGTTACTTGTTTTGCAAGTTATTTACGGAAAAGCCGAGGGATAAGTGATTATGGCCCTTTTACGCTTTATCTATCTTACTTTACCCATTTATGCAGGAAGTGAACTCAAGACCGAAGAAAAACAAAGAAGAAGTACAAAGGTTAACTCGCCATGGCAAGTAAAAGGAGATCAATGGCGAGTCAGAGGCTAGCAATAGGCCGAGAGTACAAGAAATCACTCGCCCTCAACACGCAATGGCGAGCAGAAGGCGAGTGAACTCGCAATGGCGAGTGAAAGGCGAACAAGTTCCAGAGAGCACCATTTTTCACACGCCCTCAACTCGCAATGGCGAATGGATGGCGAGCAACTCGCCATGGCGAATGCAATTACTCACAAGGCGAGTTAGGGCGGCTAAAACTCCCCAGAGATGACGTGGCACAAAACCACTGGTGAAGAAACCTCAACTCGCCATGGCGAACGAAGTTACTCGCAAGGCGAGTTGATGCAAAACAGAACGTCTATAAAAGCCCACTTGATCATTTCATTGAGAATCATCTTATAATATATCATATTATCTTGTAATAGTCAGAGAGGAAGAAATAAGGCTTGTTCTTCATAGAGTGAGAGTGATAGAAGATGGATTCTTCCTCATTTGTTGAGAAATCACAAGTTGTAATGAATCTTTATCTTTCAATTCAATCTTGCAAAGTTACCATGACAATGAGTAGCTAAATCTCCATTGTTGGGATTAGAGGTACTTGATCTTGTTAAACATGTAATCTTTTCATCTTTAAATATATGATTCTAGCATTTGATTTGATATTGAGATTATTCTTGCATTTTATTGTTTATGTTCGATTTAATTGCTATTAAAAAATACTCTTGAATCTAGGTTTAGGATAATCATCTATCAAAACATGAATTCTAGACATGGAATTGATGTTTTGATAATCACTCTTTGTATACAAACTTAATGCTTTCGGATCGTTTAATAGATTGAGAAATCGTCGATTAAACAATACGATCGACTCTCGAATCGTTTAATAGTTTGAGACATCGACGATTAAACGATACAATTGATCTCACAATATTATTTGGACACGAATGATATTGTCGAGGGATACGTGATAATATCAAAGAAAAGCTGGAATCCGCATATGATCATTAGGTTATGTGTGATGCTTGATCAAGGAACTCTAATCCTAACAAGTTTCACGCCTTATTAATCTCAACTTTTATTCTTGCAAATTAGTTCACTTAGCTTCAACCAAACAAACAATCAATCTTTTAAACGTAAAATGATATTTGGTGTTACTTTTGATAGATAAAAAAATACTACATTTTATCTCTTTATGTGTATAAAAAATGTTGGGAAGAACAAATAGAAAGCTGCCATATTTATGGTCGATTATCGATCTGTTGCACCAATTTGCATTTGTCTATCCATTGCCTGGAAAATAATTTCCCCGGAACAAATAGAGAGTGTCAGTTGTATTATGCTAATTAGTGGATGAGTGGATTAGTGGTGTAAGGGACGGAAATTGAAAATCTGGGGGTGAAGGAGAGAGTCGCAATCCGTAGTCCATAACTGCAGAATTATTCCCACAACAATAGTCGGAAAACCTTGAGTATTTAAATTCCTCTAGTTATTGTACTACACAAACTGTGAACAACTTTTGGTACCTAAAGGAATGCATATTTATGCAGATAGACAACAAGTCAGGCCTTTTCTAGAAAGTTTGAGACATCAACTAATGTAATGCGCAAGGTTTGTTGGCATTGTTAACTTGGAAACTAAAATTTACTTACTTTTTGTCTTTTAAATTTATGTTAAAGATAAGTTTTATTTGTTAATGCAGGAATTAACCAATTCCAATCTCCACGGCATATTTTTACGGCCTTCCACGCTTCACATGCTTTTGATGGTCTTCGCTACTTACTTTTGGCATCTAAAATGTTGTAATTTGGGACCAAAAGTGAATGTGCACAAAGCTGCTCAGACCACTCCAAATAGTTCGCCGTAGATGTCAACAGGTTCCTATGCCCACTCCAAATGATGGCGCACAGTTTTGCAGCTGGATTTAGTTATTATCGCTGCTTTTCATTGGAGTCTCATAAATTCACAACATACCTACTGTTATCCTATCTTTCTGTAATGAGTTTGAATTTGTAAATCTGTCTTAGCCTTTTCTTTCTGCTATTAATTTTGAATTTGTGATTTGTTTCTGTTTTAGCCTTTTCTGGCTTTAGCTTTTATATCCATGTAACAATATTATGTTATTAGCATCAGGTCTATCCTTCTGTAACAGCATTTTATCTTTTTGCAACAACCCTTGAAACTAATGTAAATCTATATATTAGTGCATCAATTCAATCAAGAGAATGAAATTTTGCACCTCAGTACTTTTCTAGATGGTATCAGGGAATAAGAAACAAGTTTCTGTAATATAAATAATAGTTTTATTTAGTTTGTGAAATCATAAGGTTTAAACATTTGGAATATTACAATAGAAAAAAAGATACCTAAGAACACGCAATAAATCAGAACCCCAGAAGTGAGTCTATAATGTCGTATATATGCTCACCATTTCATTTGTCTAGTTGATGCTGCTTGGTCCTGATGTTTGAACATGTGCTAATGATTTTGGTTCAGGCAAATTACTATGTTGTGCTTTCAAAGATTCATCCCATTGATAACAACACGCCACAATACCCACAATATCCCTTCATCTTCGAATACACTTGTCCACAAACATGTCATCTGGAAGCACTGCAGTTATAAAATGATGATGTGCCTGTGAATATACTAGTTTTTCCATTTCAGTTGTTTGCTGCCTCTATTATGAACTCTGTTTTGGGGTAATAAGCCCATTATGCATGAAAATTGTGAAGTGAGGAAATTGTGGGTGCTGTATATACGAACCGTTCCTATCTCAGTAAGGGGGTGCTGTATATAGGAAATTGTGGGTGCACCAAAGAACAATGTTATAATCAATGCTATTTGATTTAATATTTAACCAGTTCCACGAAATCACTCTCACTTACCAATTTGCCTACATGAACAATGTCATGCTTAATTAGAGCAAATATAGTTCTGCTTCCAGTGGCATTTAATTAACCTCATATGTAAACTAAAACTAGAATTTGACGCGCTGCACGGATTTAATTTTAATTTCTAGTTTTTTTATGATAAATCTACAATTTTTTTAGTTTGTTTAAGCGAACAATTTCTATAGATAAATTTTACTTTTTTTTTTGCTAGCCACTGTAGTTATGGTCTTTCACCTGTCTAAGGTATGTATCTCGACGGTTTAGGCTTGTTGAGTCTGAAATGGTACTAATCATGGAGTCAGTAGCAAAACATCTATTTTTTATAGAGTAGGACTGCCTTGCAAAATCATATTCAATTCCTCACAAATGGGTAACTACTTTTGATGTCTAAGTTAACATGTTCTTAACTTAAACTTACCACTATCTAGTTTACCAATTTTTTTTAAGTGGTCGGTATGCTTGGAAAGTATCAGTGGCAATATTAGCTTCACAAAAATGCAAATAACAGATGTTTGGAGGTGTTTGCATTGGTTGAATATTTCTAAGGGTAGTTCAAAGTATAATCAGTCATACCAAAAAAATATTCACTATCTGCAATAAATTCCTTCATTTTGAATTAAACAAACAAATGACCAACCTAACTCTTCGAGCATTCAATTACAACTGCGTTGAGCTGGAGAGTAGCGTGAAGAAAATTATTATCTCAACTGCGTCAATAGAAGCAAATCAGAGATGGTGGGTGAATCGGGGAGGATGATTCTGAGTGTAGAAAATGAGTATCTGTGTTAAAGTTTGATTAGATATTAGCTTAAGACAATTACTTGTGTAACAAGTAATTGCATATTGTAGTAACTAACTGTTTTGACAGTTATGAAAGTTAGATATAGTTAAACAACTAACTATAGTTAAGCTTGTGAGGTACATAGCATAGTATAAATAAGTGTATCTCAGTATTGTAAAGACTAAGATCTGTGAATAGAATTCTCTACATCTCAATGCTTTGTTTCCAAGTTCATAGCAAATTTTCCTCTCTTTTCTATTCTATGGAGATTCAATCTTATATTTTCACAATCTGATCTGCAGACTGATAAGAGAGTAACGAACCTAAAGCATGAATAACGTAAGAGTAAATAATTTTCTGTTGGTGAATTCGTAGGAGTAAATGATAGATATAATAAGTGGCAATTTTCTTATTAAGAGGCTTTGAAGGTTGTCTGACATATAAAACGTTTTTGTTGGCTCATGTAACTGATAAAAATTTAATGCACAGTGGCCAGTGGGATCATAAATTTAATGGTTAAGGGATTCAAATTGATGTCAAAGCGTAAGGGGCAAGGGACGTTAAGAAAATGATTGTGAGGTGCTATAGATATACATTGAGAAACAAATGCTGAATTTTTGAAGATGACACAAAAAAAATTGACATGGCAAAAATCTACTAACATGGCATGAGCATAGCTGAGTTGGTAATGGAGTAAATTACAGCTCTGTTTTAATAAATATAATAATATAATAAATAGATAGTACTAACATGGCATGTAATTTGAATCTATTGGTCAATTATAATCTTCATATATCTTTAATTTACCTATATTATAATCTTCATATACTAGTATTAGTCACAGCTCACCACGCAGTACTTACCTTTCACAGTAACCCTATTAATTTAATTAATTAAATACTGTTAATAATTAAGAGATGAATATTTTTTAGGCCAAATACTTCCCCGAGTCCTTTAAGTTTCAAGTTTGTTTCAGATAATTCCTTTAAGTTTCTAAGGTTTCAGATAGGTCCTTTAAGTTTCGAGTTTGTTTCGGATCGGTCCTTTAAGTTTATAAGGTTTCAGATAGGTCCTTTAAGTTTCGAGTTTGTTTCAGGTAGGTCCTTTCTATCAACCTCCGTTAAGCCAAAGTTAAAGGACCTATCTGAAACAAACTCGAAACTTAAAAGACTTATCTAAAACCTTATAAACTTAAAGGACCTATCCGAAACAAACTCGAAACTTAAAGGATCTATCTGAAACCTTAGAAACTTAAATGACCTATGTGAAACAAATGTAAAACTTAAAGGACCCAAGTAGGTATTTGACCCATTTTTTATCGGTGAACGTAAGAAATCAATATTTAATCCAACTAAACTGGCAAGGAATAAAATATTGACAAGGAAGCGCGGTTTATGGAAGCATATGCTATACCTACTATTTCCTTGTTGTTACAAAGTAACAAGTTGACTTGGTGAAAACTGCAACTACATTCAATCTCTCAGATCCGATATAATCTCATCACATCAATTACCTTCCAAATCATGGCTGTTGCAGGGCTGCACATACCCTAAAGTATTCTAATTAGACATAGCAGCTGTTATATACAAAATATATGAATATCAAACCTTCCTAATCATCTAATCACAATATTTAGGATTGCTTTTGATAACACATTTTTTGGAACGAGTTTGTATGTGCTCACTACTTGTGTTTTTTGGTGAAACTTGTCTATTTGTTTGCTTCTTTTGCTTTTTGATTCTGGCTGCTGATGGACAAACAAGGCTGGACTCATGCTCCTCATTGGTATAATCTCCCCAAAACTTTTGTAAAATGTCCACACTTCTCTGAGCTTCAGAAAAACAAACAACTGCAGTATGCACTGGAGGCTTCAAAACAGGAAGCTTATCTGCTGATAGAGAGGAGTGGTAAGTAGTGATAGGCTGAGGCATAGCACAACCAGAGACATGGTTCAACACAAACTTGTCAAAAACAATATGCAAAGGCTGAGAGGGCCAGGATTCAGTAGGAGCCTGTTGCACTTTGTCTGGCTCTGAAATTGAATCTGCAGTGTTAGCTTGGGAGCTTTGATTTTTCTGCTTCTTGTTAACCAAAACAGTGCTAGGAGTATCCACATGTTTTTGAACGTTGCCCTGGATGCTTGCTTGGCCAGGATTGGCGGCAAAACCTATTTGTTCAGAAATTTTGGCTGCACCATTCAAGAGTGGAAAATCCTCATCCAACATAGTAAAAGAGTTATTCCAGGTCAAGACATTACCACAATCCAGCTTTCTAACACTATTTTCCAGACTTAACTCCTTATCTGACAAGATTTGGGCGGAATCAGCACTGTGATTCAAATCCTCCACCAAAGCCTCACCATCAGAAGCTGGTTCTAACTCATTCAAAATGCCAAAAGTGTTATCCAGAGCAATAGGGACGGTTTTAGGAACCAAGTCAGTTGAAACAAAACTACCAGGAACCACAATATGAGAGGTGTTGTTTAAAATTTGTTCCTGATGCAACAGTGCATTAGAGAGCTCGTTAACATGAGATGATGCACCTGTGAAAGAATTAGTAACCAAATCATGAGGGATAGCAGCAGAAGAAGTGACATTATTTGCTTGAGATGGCTGCTTAGTTGCCTTGTCAGCAACAGGAGGTGAGCCATGAATTTCTGAATTATGAAGCACATAGAGTTGATTTTACTCTCCCAACATATTTCTTTTCAACTATCAAGTTAGAGATCAAAATCATTTACTTAACAGGTCCAAGTATTTTACCACTTTAACAAATTCATTTTTGGTAATTCAGTCCTTTAATTTAGAAACAACTCAAAGATTTTTCACCTCCTACCCTAAAATATTTAAAACAATTTTTTTTTTTATGAAAATCGTTCAACACCATTTTTTTACTTCAAATTTATTCATTTACCAATTAAATTACCTATCAACGTACTATAGCATAACTGACATCATGAATATATTGTAGTATAACATAATGACATCATGAATTCAATTGCCTCCTTTTATAACGGCCTTAAATCATTACTCATCATTTTAGCACCTTAAATCTCTAATTCAATATTGCTTGATAAATACGTTAACTCCAATCTACAATAAAACTAATAAGGACCATGAATTTACATTAAAACCTATAGAAAAGTATCATCCAAAAATAATACTTCATTTATAAGACGATCTAAAAAAAGAAGTTTTCTCCCTAAAATAGTTTTCTACTTACAAGCAAAATTAAATAGTCATACCTTATGATTCTCAACACTGCGTTGTATTTTTGTCATAAAATTATTATGACTTAATTAATGATTTGGTCCCTTAAGTTATTTGTTGGTTACATTTTAGTCCCATAAGTTATTAACGTTACAATTTGGTCCCTTTAAGTCATCTTCCGTCAACCAAATAAATCTCCACCGTCAAAACCGTTAAGCCAATGTCTAAGGTGGATACACATTGCAAGTTGCCACGTCGTCATTCACATGTACCTATTTAACGTTTTGGAAAAAGAACTAACGGTGAGGATTTATTTGGCTAACACATACTAACTTAAGGGACCAAATTGTAACGTTAATAACTTATGGGACCAAAATGTAACCAACAAATAACTTAAGGGACCAAATCATTAATTAAGCCAATTATTATTTAAATTCATTTCTATATTGTTGAATATAGGTTTCTACGTTAGTGCATCGTTCCAACAGACATTGATACACATGTCAGAAAATATATTATTCTGTAGATCAAAGATGAGAGTATTGGGTTCAATGGATTCACTATTCCCTAAAAAAAAATTGGATCCACCATAACCACATTGAGAATCATTAATCTTGACATATCTATCTTCTTCCATAGTTAACTTTTGTGTGGGATCAAGAACAATAATTCATCCTCTATCAGTTTTGTGGAAACAGGCACCAATGTTGTCTCATCAATAGACAAACAAGTAAACCATGCTAAAGGAATAGAAGTAACTTGGTTTGACACAACCACTCATCTTTTGGTATCAGTTTTTTGGAAGTGGAAATCACTCATATTTAGTTACAAATTTATCATGTTTTATCTCACTCCATTTATTATTTTCATAAACTTTAAATTTTACACAAATCAAAACATTTATAAACTATAAATATCACTTTATAATATTTTTGAAAAACTAAAATTGAAGAAATAGTGATAGTGTAGAGACAAAATTGATGGTTTATTCAAAAGGATGAAGAGGGCATTGTTTAGAAATAAAAAATTGTAAGAAATGGTGTTTCATTCTTTTCAAAATTAACATATTTTTAAGGGTATCCAAAGGTCAGCTCAATATGCAGTACTTCACCTTTTCAGTAGCCCTATAAACTATGCCGTAACAATCAAGATATCGATATTTAATCTAAAAAAGGAATAAAATACTAACAAACAAGGAAGCGCTTTGAGTGGACCGTCTTCAGACATGCCAAATCATACACACTTTCACAAAGGAACGCAGCTACATCAATTTCTCATTTCCGATATAATCTCATCACATCAATTATCTTTTCCATCCAGATAATGGCTGCTGCAGCTGTTGGTGAAGCTTTTCTATCTGCATTCATTGAAGTTGTCCTTGACAGGCTTGCTTCTCCTCAGGTTCTTGACTTCATCCATGGGAAGAAAGTTGACCTCAATTTGGTTCAAAGGTTGAAGAACATTCTTTATGCTGTGGAAGCTGTGTTGAATGATGCGGAGCAGAAACAGTTCAAAGACTTTTCCATTAACAAATGGCTCAATGATCTCAAAGATGCTGTCTATATTGCTGATGACCTTCTCGACCACATTTGTACCAAAGCTGCTACTCGGAAGAACAAGGAGGTGAGTACTGCTAATTACTTCTCTCGCTTTTTCAACTTTGAAGAAAGGGATGTGGTTTGCAAGTTGGAAGATATAGTTGCTAGACTTGAATACATTCTCAAATTCAAAGATATTCTTGGTCTTCAACATATTGCAACTGATAACCACTCTTCTTGGAGAACTCCATCCACCTCTCTAGATGCCAGCGAATCTAACATATTTGGTAGGGATCAAGACAAAATGGCCATACTCAAGTTACTGTTAGATGATGATCAAGTTGATGATAAGACTTGTGTGAGTGTGATCCCCATAGTTGGCATGGGTGGGGTGGGAAAAACAACTTTGGCCCAATCTGTGTACAACCATGACAGTATAAAGCAGAAGTTCAATGTTCAAGCATGGGCTTGTGTTTCTGATCATTTCGATGAATTCAAGGTTACAAAGGCAATCATGGAGGCAGTTACTAGAAGTGCTTGTAATATAAATAATATAGAGCTGCTTCATCTAGATTTGAAGGAAAAACTGGCCGGAAGGAAGTTCTTAATTGTTTTGGATGATGTCTGGACTGAGGATTATGACGCTTGGAATTCTCTTTTAAGGCCTCTTCAATATGGCACCAGGGGAAGTAAAATTCTTGTAACAACCCGAAGTAAAAAAGTTGCTTCTATGGTACAAACTTTTCAAGGTTACTTTCTTGAGCAATTGTCTGATGAAGATTGTTGGTCTGTGTTTGCAAATCATGCATGCCTTTCTCTTGAAGAATCCACTGAGAATATGGATCTCCACAAAATTGGCAAGGAGATTGTTGGAAAATGTAAGGGATTGCCTTTAGCAGCACAATCCCTTGGGGGCTTGTTGCGATGTAAACGTGACATCCAAGATTGGAATAATATACTAATTAGCAACATTTGGGAAAATGAGAGTAAGATCATTCCAGCACTAAGAATTAGTTATCATTATCTCCCTCCTTTTTTGAAGCGTTGCTTTGTGTATTGTTCCTTATATCCTAAGGATTATGAATTTTGTAAAGACGATTTGATCTTGCTATGGATGGCCGAAGATCTTATACAACCTCCAAGAAGTGGGATGACTTTACAAGAAGTTGGTTATGGGTATTTTAATGACTTAGCTTCAAGATCATTTTTTCAACGTTTGGGAAGTGGGAACCAGTTCCCACGTTTTGTGATGCATGATCTGGTGCATGATTTAGCAACATTGCTCGGTGGAGAATTCTATTTCAGAACGGAAAAACTAGGTAAAGAAACTAAGATTGGTACCATGACTCGTCATTTATCATTTAGCAAGTTCATTGATCCAGGCTTGGAAAACTATGATGTTTTTGGCCAAGCAAAACATCTTAGGACGTTTTTTACAATCTCCTTTACACCTCCTTTATTCAATATTGAAAAGGCATCATGCATCATTTTCTCAAATTTAAAATGCTTAAGAGTTTTGTCATTTCAAAACTTTCTTGATCTTGATACATTGCCCGATTCGATAGATGAACTTATCCATTTGCGTTATTTAGACCTCTCTCAAACAGTTATAAAGACGTTGCCGGAGTCATTGTGTAATTTGTATAATTTGCAAACATTGAAGTTGTATTGTTGTCATCAACTAACCAAGCTTCCCAATGACATGCAAAATCTTGTAAATTTGTGCCATCTTAATATCACTGGAACTAATTTTGAAGAGATGCCTAGAGAAATGAGAAAATTAAAAAAGTTGCAATATTTGAGCTACTTTGTTTTGGGTAAGCATGAAGAGAAAGGGATCAAGGATCTGGGAGCACTTTCAAATCTACAAAGATCACTTTCCATTATGAAATTAGAGAATGTTACCAGCAGCTTTGAAGCATCAGAGTCAAAGATAATGGATAAGAAGTATCTCGAGGGATTAATTTTGTCATGGTCTAAAAATGCGAAGGATCATTTTACAAGTTCGCAAAGTGAAATGGATATACTTGGCAAGTTACAACCTTCGAAGTGTTTGAAAATACTAGTCATAGAAGGATACAGGGGCACAAGGTTTCCAGAATGGGTTGGAGATCCTTCCTATCACAATTTGACTAAGTTATCTTTGTCTGGTTGTCAAAATTGCTGTACCCTTCCACCACTTGGACAATTATGTTCTCTCAAGAACTTGAGATTGGGAGAAATGAGTATGTTGGAGACTTTTGGATCTGAATATGGTGATTCATTTTCAGGGACACTTTTTCCCTCCCTTGAAAGTTTGATTATTTGTGAAATGCCATGTTGGAAAATTTGGCATCATTCTGGTGATTCTTTTCCCGTACTGAAGTCTCTTTCGATTATTGATTGTCCCATATTACAGGGAGATTTTCCATCTCATCTTCCTGTTTTGGAAACAATTTATATTGATCGATGCAACCAGCTTTGCTCTTCTCTCCGAAGGGCTCCTGTCATCCTGCCTGAGCTACTCCTTTCATTGAAAAAGTTATCAATTCAAGGAAGAGAGATGACAGAGTCCGTCTTTGAAGCAATTGCAATCAACCCATCAATTTCTCTTCAAAAATTAGAGATTAAGGATTGTTCCTCTGCAGTTTCATTTCCCGGAGAATTTTTACCCTTATCCTTAGAGGGTTTGTCCATCACAAATTTTAAAAATCTAGATTTTCCAAATCCAAGCCATCTGCATGAGTCACTTAAGAATCTTCGTATAGATAATTGTGATTCTCTCACAACCCTCCCACTGGACACCCTTCCAAATCTCTGTCATCTCGAGATCATGAACTGTGAAAACATTGAATGTTTTTCCGCTTCAAAGATTCTTCAAAATCTCTATCAGATTAGAATTGAAGACTGCCCCAAATTTGTATCATTCCCAGCAAAAGGATTGTCTGCACCCAACTTGAAATTATTGAATGTCGCTGGCTGCGTTAACTTAAAGTCATTGCTTTGCCATGTAAATACTCTTCTCCCAAAGTTAGACCATGTGGGAATCTCTAATTGCCCAAAAATTGAGACGTTTGCAGAAGGGGGCATGCATCTTAGCTTGAGATCACTTTTTGTCGCGAATTGCGAAAAATTATTGAGGAACCCATCTCTAACTTTGATGGACATGCTTACCCAACTTACAATTCATGGTCCATGTGATGGTGTTGAGTCCTTCCCGAATAAGGGTTTTGGGTTGCTGCCTCCCTCCCTTACCTCCATTGCTCTACGGTGTTTTTCAAACCTACACACACTGGAGTGCATGGGGTTTCTTCACCTCACGTCCCTCCAGCATTTAACATTTGAAGACTGTACCAAGCTGGAGACTATGGAAGGAAAAATGATGCCGGCTTCTCTAATAAAACTTCAAATTGCTGGATGTCCTCCGTTGGAAGAACGGTGCAGCATGAAACACCCGCAGATTTGGCCCAAAATTTCCCATATCCGAGGCATTAAGGTTGGCAACAAATGGATTTAGCAAGCTTGAGCTATGATTTTCAACAGGTAATTTTTCTGCTATTCTCACCTAAATGTCACTTACCCAATTGAATTCATTTTATGCACCAAGTCACCAACCTGAATGTAATGTATAATTAATTTACTTTGGCCCACTCTCATTGCATGCATGGTGCTTTCACTAAACTGATAATATGCATCTTATGTTGTACATTTTGGTATCAATTGTTTTTTGTTGGTAGTGATAAAAGATTTCTTCACAAGAAATTGGCATCAGAAGTACAAACTTCAACTGAAAAGACTCCAAATATTAATTCATTTTTTGCCTATGTGTTGCCCGAAAAGAAATCTCCATGGAACGAATTGAGAGTAGAATTGTGCTAACTATTGGAGGGAAATTTTAAATCCGGGGCAGTTGTTTATCTTCTGATTGGTTTAACTGAAGGTTAGTAATGTTAGATAATATGTAAGGGTAGTTTAGTCTATTTATAGTTCCCTAAATATTCTTAGAGTAACACTTTTATTTTGAAGTTTTGCTCATTCCAATGAAACCCTAGCAGCCCTTTGGCGTTATTCTCTCTTTTCTCTGATTCTCTGTATTGTTAAACAAGTAAATTACCCTAGTTATTTTTCTACATAAACTGTCAACAGCTTTTGGTATTTAAAGGAATACATATTTATGCAGATAGACAATAACCCAGGCCCAAGATTTTCTGGAAAGCTTTAGTCATAAAAAAGGTTTGCTGCCATTGTTAACTCAAAAATTAAATTCTATATGTTTTTATTTTTACTTTTATGAAATTTATGTTAAAGTCAAGTTTTATTTGCTCATGCAGGAGTTAGCTAACTAATTCCAATTTCTGAAGCACATTTTTACGGTCTTGCACACATCGGATGCTTTTGATGGTCTATACTACTTACTTTAGGCATCTAAAATGATGTAATTTTAGATTCCAATGCTGTGTGAAACATAAGAATTAGTTTTCATGGCCAGCTTTGGGCAATTGCTTACTTAAGCTAAGCACCAAATTTGAATGTACAGAGCTGGACAGACCACTCCAAATAGTTTGTACTAGATGCCAATAGGTTCCTATGCCCATTTCAAATAAAGTCCACAGTTCTGCAGCTGGATTTTGTTATTATCACTGCTTTTTATTGGAGTTCTCACAACATAGTTACGGCTGTTCTATCTTTCTGTTAGTAATTTTGGATTCGTAAGTTCTATATCTGTTTTAGCCTTATCTGTCTTTTACTCTATAGCCCTGTAACAGCCTTCTATTATTAGCTTCAGCTTTCTCTCTCTGTAACAACACTTTAAACTTTATGTAAATCTATATAATAGTGTACAGCAATTCAATCAATAGAATGAAAAAAAATTCCTCGTTATTTTTCTATATGGTATTAGAGACTGAGCACCACTTTCGAAACCTTTAAGTACTCATCCTACTGATGAAACCTTCAAGTACCACTTTTGCTAAGAAGAATATTATGAGCTAGTTTGTTAGATTTTATGGGAGAATCCTCAATTTCTTAGTGCCTTCTGGGGGTTCATATTGAATGAGTTGTTATATCTTCATTTTAACTATTGAGAAAGCAAGAATTCATAGATTATATGGTTTGAGCAGTATGAAACTGAAACTTGTGATTCAAGTAATCGCAGTTTAGTTACATTTATAGGAAAATAAAGATGCAGGGAATGTAAACAAAGCACTGCTCCATTGACCATTGGAATGCTAGTACCTAAGCTGATAAGGTTGTCTGGAAGGTTCCTAACTAAATAGATGACTAGGCAAAGTGGTCGCTTGCTGACTTGGAAATCTATGTGTGAGCTTAATTTCATCTTCAAGTCTGCGGTATCAAGGGTATAGCCTTTTCTTTCTATTCACTATCATTCAACGCAAAGTATGTGAGTGTGACATGTTCCAACCGTTGTGATCTTCATTATCCTGGATAGGCATGAAAATTCCCCTTCTTGAATTTGACTTGGTACTTCCTATTCGAATCATGTGATAGCAGTTGGTCTTATAACATTAGCAAAGACAGACTTCAAATTTAGGGTACCATAAAATAGGCCAAGGTGTTACCAAGATCTGAGGAGTGTGTATTCGTTTCATAATCAATTAATTAATAATTAGACCAAACGAAAGAACGAAGGGTGAAAGAAGGACTTTATCATATCTTCCTGGTTTGGAAGCAATTGAGATTGAACGATGCCACCAACTTGTTTCTTCTCTCTCAATGGCTCCTGCCATCCATAAGATACGTATATGTAGAAGTAATAAAGTATTCTTGCAGGAGCTACCAACTTCTCTTGGACACTTAAGCAGCTGCTGGGATATGGAGCTCAACACTCATAAAAGACAATCCAAACTGGAAGTTATAAACTCAGTACACAACAATGAATATTTAATAATATAAAAGTCCCAGCATTGAAAAAATGTTCTAAGTTCTAACTATGTCCAACCTGGAAGTTAGTGAAACTTCTAAGCATGATAATTTAACTCTTTATTTGCTAAATTTAAGTTTAATAGTAATTGATCATTAACATAGAGAAGTTAATCGTGATAAACCTCAAAACTTCAACTTTTTGATGCCTCTATTGTGAATTTGGTTTCGGGGAGATTAATTAGTCTGTTTATTTTGGTTTAGTTTTACATTCAGTTATGATCTGCTTTGGTTGTTATGCAGAAATTCTTGGTATATTTTGACACATATTTATTGAATCTAGACACACCTTGTGCTTGGGTTTCTCTTGTTATTTTTTTTAATACATGATACACTTTCTGTTATTCAGGTACATTGAGAGTTTGTTCATACCATTTAGATTCTAACAATTTAGAATAGCAAACTTGTTTCCTCGTAGAAAATCATTCCCCGGCCCTCAAGCAACGTCTTGATTTCGTATTCTATCTGTTCTAATCAATAATGCCAATTGTTCAAAATTAAATATGGTGGAAAAGTATAGCAAGTGGCAATTGGTTGCCAAATTAAGAGTCTAAAAGTCAATGGCCCATCAAGGAAATTAGATGTTAATATGATTGATGACTATGGACTCCACCTAGTTTTTTGTTTATAACTGAAACTTTGATATATTAATCCCACTCCTCAATTAGGACTCCTGGGAAGAAAGAAACTGAAAATGAAGTTCCATAAGGAGAATCTGGATTTGGTTTTAGTCCCTTCTGGATTGCTGATCATGTTTGCTTATCACCTCTTTCTGCTCCACAAATATATCAATCGGCCTCACACGACAGTCATGGGATTTGAAAACAATGACAAAAGAGCCTGGGTTGACAGAATTATGCAGGCAAGTAATTATCCTTATCCTTCATATGGTTTAATTTGAAACATCTTCTAATTTATTTTTCATCTTCTTTTTAAACTTTGTAACGAACGATCAGGCTGAGAAAAGGGATATTAACACAGCTCTATCTGTCATTCAATTCAACACATCAGCGGCAACATTCTTGGCCTCAGTCTCTTTGACTCTTTGTTCTCTAATCGGAGCTTGGATCGCCAATACTTCAAATATTTTCTTCCAAAGTCAATTAATCTATGGTGACACGAGTGCAACCGCAGTTTCCATTAAGTACATTTGCTTATTATCCTGTTTCCTTCTTGCTTTCTCATGCTTTATTCAATCAGCAAGACACTTTGTTCATGCAAACTATTTGATAAGCACACCAGATAGTTTTGTTCCTATTAGTAGTGTGGAATTAGCAGTCATAAGGGGTGGTGATTTTTGGTCACTCGGTCTTCGAGCTCTTTATTTTGCACTTAACTTGCTGCTTTGGTTTTTTGGTCCAATACCCATGTTTATTTGCTCATTGGTTATGGTTCTTGTTCTTCATTATCTTGACTCAAATTCAAGGCCATTACATTTGCATCCTACTATATGTCAGGCTGGCAAGTTTCAGATGGCAAGGAACAACCTTAACTTATGAATGAATATAACATAGCTGGACAGCTAGCAAGGAATCAGCAATGTTTCATAATGAAGCACAAATTTGGTGATAATGTATGAAAAACAATGTATCTTATTATTCTCAATGATTATATGTTTACATCAGGTTAACAAAAGGAGAAAGAAAAAAAAAAGAGCTTATGTTCTGAGCTGTGCAATTCTACAATATTAAATTCACAAACAAAAGTTATATATGATGTTTGGAAAAATACATTGAAAAAGCTATAAGTTTCTATGTCAGAATGTATATTTTAGACCATGAAGTGCACGTCTAAATGTGCCAACCTATGTTGGGTTGTGATATAATCAATTAGATGGTTATCTCTTAATAACAGCAACAAGATGTGGTGATATGCTATGAAGTATTGACACGGGCACAACATTGATACGCTGTACTGATGAGAAAATAAATTAATTGAATGTAATCATGTGTAGGTATCGTGTCGTCTCGTCGGACACCGGACACGCCTTTTATCATAATAAAGAAGTGATATGTGAATATTGTAACTAAAACAAACTTTATTTACAACACTAATAAGCATTTGATTCTTATGATGGTTACAATTACTTTTTGCAAGGGATTTACATTAATGTTACGTGAATAATACTTATTTTCTCAACAAAAAAAGACTCAGAGAAGACGGTTGTATAACAGGGAATATATTTCTTAGAAGCAAGGGTTTGTCTTTGAGTTGTAATGGTAAATGATAAAGAACATAGCAAGTGGACCTAATGTGCCAATACCATGCATATGGTTAATTACTTACGTCACAAGTTAGTGTGAGGGCATCTTGCTTGCACTAACACGAATTGGATAAGAAGACTTAAACTCCTAAATAACACAAACCGTATGAATTTCTATCATATTCAATAATTGATAACTGGGATAACTTATAACCAATCCAAAGGAGTGGCTTGAAATTATGTTTGTGTAATTGTTTTTAAATTTCTAACTCTTCAAATTAGAGCTCTAATAAGAGATAAACAATTTAGGTGATCGCAAAATCACAAAAATTAGTGGCATATGCTTATTTAACCACTAACCACACTGGTCGCTAAGATATATGCAAAGGTAGTCATGATAATGATTCATTAGTGACATATAGTTGTTGTGTAAAAGGGAGTACATAGGGACAATGCACAATATATATAAGGTCTGGGGTTCAAAGCTCGGTCACCACAAAAAAAAAAGAGTACACAATCATGTTTCACATCGAGTAATGTGAAGAAGAAGTGGATAGTTATATAAAGGGTTTTGCTAGAAGACATCTTTTATAAAGGTGTTTTTTAGCAAGTTATTCTATCAGCATTTGCTAAAAGACACCAACTAATTTTTATGAAGGTGTCTTTTAACAAAATTATAACTAAAAAGTGAAAATCACACCTTGAGGTGTGGGTTGCTAAAAGACACCTTCATAAGTGGCTTCTAGCAAAACTCTTATATATGGAGAATTAATTTGAATTTTTTTTTAGTACAATAACTCTAATCTTTTGAATGTATTTTTTTTTTACCAATTTTGAATGTATTTGTTAATAATCATATGATGTTTTAACATTATTTTTTTGGTAGATGTTTTTATATATTGTTTGATAGTAATCACAGAGAGACAATACAATAAATATTTTATGATTTTTATTGTGAACTAGGGTATCTTTTGCGCGTAATTGTAAAAATAAATCTCTAAAGTCGGATATGAGGTCGGTGGGTGTCAAAACTCTTTTGAGAGAGATGTTACATGAAGTTTTAATCTATTATTGTTATTTCCGTCTCATAAAAAGGTGTCTCATTTGCACTTTTCTTATCTCAAAATATTTGTTATTTCAAAATATTAATGCAACATTTATTATTTTTTATTAATATACTTCTATTTATTTAATTTCACTTCACTTGAATATTTCACTAACTACGATTAAAGTACTAAGTTTTGGTGAAATATTTTTTCTTTTAATTTTTTACTATTGGCCTCTCTCTTTTTTTGGTTATATCATTCATTACCAATTAAACAACTTAATTTTTGAAATATTCAGATAAAAAAATTAACTTTAAATTATATTAAATAACTCAATTTTTTAAATATTCAGATAAAAAAAATTAACTTATTTTTATCGATAAAAACGAAAAAGACCGATTAGTTATTATCCATTTTGATTCTAATTTACAATAATAATAACTCAATAATTTGCATGGTTCTGGGTTCAGAAGAAGATATCTACACTTTAATCACAGCCCAATTCAGACATGCCTGTGATGTAGACTACTCATGTTCCATAAACATAAATTAATAATTCCAATCTTTTTTGACTGCAATAGGCAATAGCTAACAAGAAGTCCATTAAATTTTTTTGACTCAATCTCAACAAGTCCATTGAAAACGACATATCTGTTTCTCAGAAGAAAAAAAATATAACAACGCAAGAATACAAATGAAACTGAACTAGGGACCAGCACCTCAAATCAATCAGAAGAAAAACTGAGCTTCGAGAGAAGAGAGGAAGAAGAAAACGTAGCATTGCAACATCATATGATAGTTAACCAAACCAACGAAGAAAAGATGGTTTATAAGGTACATGAGTTGATTTAGAAGAAAAAATATGCCCCACTATTAAGTATTAATAATAATGTATTAATATTAATATTAATTAACTAGTTCGTGCAAACAAATTAAGTTTATTTTTGTTACCTTATAACATGTACGAGGAATCAATCAATTAATGTCCCAATAACATTATCATGCTCTACCCTTAAAAAAATATCGTCGACTCTAAATTTTGTTTTAATAATGTTTAGCTATCTCCCCTCTCTCCACTAGAGTCGAGACAAGGAATTTCCAACCAGTCCATATCAATTGTCCACATAATATGCATTTGAATATTTATTTATTTTTGCAAAAGTGTATGTTTTGAATAGTAGTTGATTTTCTTTTCTTGTAGTAACAAAAAATCAATTGAATTTTCCCCTTAAGAAAGGATTTTTGAGTTAAAATCTCCATGTAGGCTTCCTCCGGTCATTGAACATAAAAGAACAACTAACCATTATCCTACTACATAGTTTCATCTATAGTTTTTATAAATCATCATTTGTCTCTAACAATTTAACAATCCTTCATATAAAAAGAGACCAAAAAAAAAAAAATCTCAAAAAAGTTTTATATCTAGGAACAGAGGTAAAATATCTCCTTTCTACATGTCCAAATCATGTAATTTGACTTTCCACCATCTTTTTTATTATAGGTGTTACTCAATTTTCTCTCATTCTTAATCGTATCTCGTGTATCTGATCACATTCAACACAATATTTTTATTTCTACCACACTTATGTCATTAACGTGATGTTTTTTAGTTCCTATTACTTCATCTCATACAACATTGTCTCTAATAAAAAAATTCCTTCAACATGAACATAACTCTTGTATAACATAAAACACATGACTCTCTCATCCATTTCAAACACTAAACTAATTAATTTCAATGGTTTATATATTCTTTTATTTCTATGTCTTTTTGTACTATTGACCATTTGACCTAAGATATTTAAACAGTGTAATATGATCTTGAACTTTCATATGAGTTAGAAATATTGTCTTGCCAAAATTTGTTTTTTATATACTATGTCTTACTTTTATCGAGGCGAAAATCATATGTTTTTATAGCGTATCTTTAAGTCTCTAACCTCTAATTTAATGCTTCTTTGACTGACTCTCCAAATAGAACAATATCATTTACAAAAATCATGCATCTTGGTGCTAGCACTTGGATATGATCTGCAAGTATGTTCAAAACTAGAGGCTCTTTGATTATAAGTAATATTAATGAATTTTACACTTATTAAAATATTTAGTAAAATGGAATTAATCTTCTTAATCCCATACAAAATTAAATATATTTTTAAAAGTGTCATTCATGATTTTTTTTTTCCACATAAGTAGAAGGTAATTAACGATAAAATTTGGATTAGTTGATAAGTATGGTAACTTTTTGCCACATCATCGTTTTTGTAATGTTTGGTTAACAAAATGACTAAATTGAAAATGTTTACAAACTTAAAGGACTTGTATGTGACCATAATAACTTAAAGAACTAATATGTTACAAACCTCGAACTTAAAGGACTTATGTGTTACCAAAATAACATAAATGATCAATCTACTTCAAACTTAAAGGACCTTTGGTGTAATTTAGCCAAAATAATAATAATTCCATGAATGTATTGGTACGTCGCAAATCCACATTCATGCACCTCTCTCTAACGTAACAACTTTTAGAAACCAGTCGTGAAAAGAGTAAAAAAAAAAAAATGGCCAAAAAGATTAATAGCATTTTAAAAAAACTTTCGACATTCCATCCTTCTAGCACATCAACAAAAACTTTCCTGCCTCATATGGGAATGACACAAATAGTGGTAAAGCCTACATCGATGATTCGTTGTTTCAAGATTGAAATTAGAATACTGCTCTTCTCACAACAATTTTTGTCCGCTCCCAACTGAACTTCTGAAAATATCATTGCGTGAGTTAACTCACGCAGATGTTAAACTCTGCATAACTTAAGTTACGTTGAAAAACCTCAATATTTTCATCATTCCTTTCTTCTCCATAGCATCGATGAATATGAGCAAGGAAGAGAACAACAAGTTATGCAATCCTAAAATAATTGAGAAAGAGGAAGAGAGAACCAAATGGTGGACGAAATATAAGTCGGAATGTTGGCATGTGAAGAATCGTGAAATAGTTAGAATTTAAAAGAAAAGTTGCGGCGTTAATTTGAAGCATATGGAAGAAATTGAAATTATATTAGGGTTGTTGTTTTAATTTGAAGTTGCGGCGTTAATTGTTGATCGATGCTATGGAGAAGAAAAGATTGATGAAAATAGTGGGGTTTTTCAACGTGACTTAAGTCACGCAGGGTATAATACATGTGTGAGTTAAGTCACGCAGGGTTTAACACATGCGTGAGTTAAGTCATGCTGAGTGAGTTAACTCATGCAGGGCCATTTTCAAAAGTTCAGTTGGGAGCGAGAATTATTTGGAGAAGAGCGGTATTCTTGAAATTAACTTCATGTCAAATTACACTCCCAACACTCCATCTGAGCCCATTGAAAATCATCACAAACAAAATTATACCTCAATCCTTTCCACTTCACTGCCTTTTTTTATGATAGGTTTAGTACCCCATATCTCCCTTTTCACATGGTTCTCAACAATCTCCCTCTTTACCACTATCTAAGCGTAGGTTTACCTACCATCATTGGACTCCTCCTTCTTCTCGCGACTTTCATCCAACCTCCGCACCTCACGAATCCTACCTCCTACTCGACATCTATCTTCTTGTGATCCTTCCTCCCATCATGTCTATTGAATCTTGATATATTAGTCAACACTGTATATGAACCAAAACACAACTTGTTTAAAGCTTGCACCATCTTCACGTTGTCACGAATGTTACAAAATCCTACAAAATTAAACCCCTGATCCCTCACATTCCTTTTGAGAAAGAAATACGTCCAAAAGAGTGTCACTCGTATGAACATTGTCCCTTAATTCTTCATGCATAACATCATCAGGACAAATTAATCGCACGTGCATTGGAGAGCTTTTTACCGTCATCAATCCCCCTATTACCCATCAAATGGCACGTGTGTACCATAATCGTATATACCATTGTCTAATTAGAATGTGCCATGTGGCACATCCTTTAAAAAATTATATCAAATAAAGCATTTATAAAGTAACATTGGCAAGTGGCACACTCTAATTGGCCAATCATATATACCATTGGTACCTTAATGGTACACAAGTGGAATCCATTATCCATCGTCGCCTTACCGCGCGAACCTTGAAGCATATTCATTATCTTATCCTTGAGTTATCGATTGAACCGCTTTTAGAAGTCTCGATCTCACCGCAATACTTAAAAACAAAAATCTAACAACTAATAGTCACCATAAACAATATAAAATCATTTAAAATCTAAATTCCTCGTGAAATCAACAAAATTTAACGGCCTATATGTTCCTTAACTAAACAGATAAATAAATTGTTCTCTTTACATCATTCAAATAATAATAGTATATATCAAATAAAAGTTATACAATTTGAGCAATAATTTCTGCAAAACCAACTATAACTTTTTCTTCGGTTGTTATCGCAGACTAAATTTCAATGGATTCTAATCAGTATTTAAACGTGGATTCTCTCAGATAATTTGTCTTTAACTAGATTTTATCAACTACTTTAGTCATTGGTTAACTAACAACTTAATTTTATGAAGAAAAAAATTTAATTATTGTTAATTATAATTTTCAAGTGTTCAACTTCGTAGATATTTGAATATATGAAAATTGCAGTTTTATACTCCCTTTGGTTCTATTTACAAGAAACAATTGACTTTTTAAGTTTATTGGATAATTTAGATACATAAATTATTCAATAAACCTAAAAAGTCAATTGTTTCTTGTAAATAAGACCGGAGTGAGTACATCTTAATTTATGGCTAATCTAGCTATTGTTGTGTGAATTATAAATCTCACATTGGATGAAAAAGTGGATGTGGAATAATATATAAGTGAGATTGAGAGGATATATATGTATATATAATAACTTACGATTTTAGATGAAGATATTGTGTCCACACACTCGTGTGATTGCCCAAAGTCCAATGTAATGATCTTACTACTTCCCCTTATAACCCTACAATGGTATCAAAATCTAGTTCGACTGATTTCTTGTAGTGAAAGTCTTCTTAATTATCTGGTGTTCAAGCATCCATATGAATGGATGGATCAACACTTGAGAAGGAGATTTGTTGTATGTCAAGTGTAAGTCAGATGTTCTACATTGGAAGAAAAAAAATAAAAATTGGGAAATATATAGGTGAGATGACACATATACCTAATGTCTTTAAGATTTTTAATTAAAACATTACTTGTGTGCTGTTGAGTGGTATGCAAGTGAAATGATTAATATAAAATACCTTAAAATTTTAGATTAAGACGTAGTGTCCAATTCATGTATAATTGCTCTTACTAAAATATAATAGTCTACCTGATCGACACAATTATGACCTTGTTGTTTCAAAATTTATCAAATTCTGATTTTTTTTTATTTTTAAATAACCCACTGTAAAATAACTAATACTAATACCAGTCTATAAATAATTGTAGTTAATAAATATGAGACCGTAATATTCAATTCTAAGTAATGTTTCACCTGACAATAAGAGCCCCACCTAGACCCCTAGATGGACTTTGGATTAGGAGAAACTCTTGGATGGTCACATGATTAAGAAATTGCAATTGATCACAACCAATTAAAACTTGACACATCATCATACAAATAAAGTAAAAAAATAAATAATTAAAATAAAGAGAGAGAATATGAGTCCATAGTTTTTTTTTTTTTTTTAACTCGTGAAAATAAAAACACTACCAACAAAAGAGAGAAAACGCAACGTTGGTGGTTAGAGCTATGCCGGAACGACGATGAGGGTGGGGTGAAGACAGTTGCGACGTCTGTGTTGATGACGGTGATAGAGAAGGTGCAACGATTGCCATGCCGGAACGACGACAAAGGTGGCGGTCAAAACGGCGAAAAAACTTCGATGTTGATGATGGTGACAAAGAAGGTGCAACGACAAGGGTGGTGGTGAAAACTACGGCAACTTCGATTTTGATGGCGGTAAAAGAGTGGAGGGATGAAGAGAAAATGAAATTTTACCACTCAAATTGAACCTTTTTTTTTTATCAAATTCACTGGTTTATCACTGATTGTGTACTATTTATGGGAATGGTTTTTGGAAAATTGGCTTAGGTGGAACCAATTTTGCTGGCGTTTGGTTTTGCAATGTGTGTCATCTGTTTTGGTTTTGCAATGTGTGACCAAATTGCAATTTCTTGGTCATGT
>Ga0228710_1001948_pt1 | contig 31951 bp, 10 predicted proteins | sample MedpolnodulmetaG_FD_177995 | JGI IMG/M metagenome (GOLD analysis project Ga0228710, IMG submission 177995) | Root nodule microbial communities from Medicago polymorpha collected in Santa Monica, California, United States - pink nodules | ecosystem: Host-associated > Plants > Roots > Nodule... | reverse complement strand
ATTTTTTTTTTTTTTTTTTTTTTTTATTTTTATTTTTTTAAAAAAAAAAATTATTTTAAAAAAATTAAAAAAAAAAAAAAAAAAAAAAAAACTCCATCCTTTCTCTCTTCTCTCCACCGTACCCTTCTCTTCCTTCTTCCTCTTTTCTTCATCATTTTCTTCTTCTTCAACAACTGTCCTCTTCTTATTATTCCTTTTTCAACCCAATTTTCAGAAGAAATAAAATTCCCAATTATAGAAATTCCTTAAATTTTCAAATCTCCAGATTTCTCATATTCAACAAAGGGGTTAATAGTGATTTATCCCTGTAATATAAGTCACTTTTGATTTTGCCTCTTGTAAAATAAGTTTTGGATTCCGTCCTTGTAAAATAAAGATTATTCAGAACACCCCCCCCCCCCTCGAGTCATATGACTCAGCAGTATCTCTTATCTGGCACTGACATGACGTTGTGGTGGTTATTTATTTTAATTTTCAATTTTTGTTTTGTTTGGCCATGCGTGTAATTATGTGGCACCTAATTAATTAATTTTAAAACAAAAATAAAATCCAGAAAATCAACTTCATCACTAATCTCCTTCATCTCAAATCCAGAAAATCAACTTCACAAACACCAACAACTTCGTTCATCGTCATCACCAACAACTTCTTCATCATCTTCATCCTTTGATATTTATTTTCTTCATTATTCTTCAACCAACAAACTCAATTTCTCATTCAACATCAACAACCCCTCTTCTCTTAACACAAGAACAGCAACAACAACACAACTCTCCATCAATTTTCTGAATCTAGAATTTCACCAATCCTTAAAATAAAATAAAAAAACTTGAATCAAGAATTTCACCATCCTTTCCACTTCACAAATCCATTTCTTCTTCTTCTTCTTCTTCTTCTTCTTCTTCTTCTTCTTCTTCTTCTTCTTCTTCTTCTTCTTCTTCTTCTTCTTCTTCTTCTTCTACCCATCGTTTTCCTCAATTCTTCTCATAGTTTCTAAAATCCCTAATTTTCAACGCTACAGTACCGAAATAACCAAGGAATTCCGCATAAGCACTTCTTATATTCTGGAACATCCTTGAACCAATTTTCAGGGTTCAAAAGCTATTAAGCAAACACATACACTCGAAGCTTTTGAAGTGTCTAGAAAGGTTTGGGTTTGAAGCTAAAAGAGAAGATGCGAGAATCAATTTCGTTGCATATATGGAGAAGATAGAAAAAATGGGTTTCAATTGATGTGGGGTTTGAGTGGGTCCATTACTCCATTTTATCAAAACCGAGTTTAAGGTGAAGATCCATTTGTACTCTTCCTTTACCTGTTTTGGATCTAAAAAGTCATTTACCTTAAAAAAAATTAAGATATGAATGTTTGTTTTGTTGAAGAACCAGTAGAGAGATAAGTTCATGACTTTTTAATAAACAAAAAATAATAATCGATGATATATGTTTATGGGATTTTAAAAAAGAAGAGGAATATGATTTTGTTTAAATAATATAAACCAACCACCCTATTTTATTAATGTTGTGTCTCTGGGCACTTAGAAGAAGATGAGGAACACAAAGTCTTTTTTAGTGTTTTGTTGTTTTTTTTTTAAATTAATTAATTAGGTATCACATAATTACACGCGTAGCGAAACAAAAAAAATTGAAAACTAAAATAAATATCCACCTAAGCGCCATGTTAGTGCCACATAAGAAATTCAGCTGAGTCATATGACTCGGAGGGGTTTTCTGAAAAATCTTTATTTTATAAAAACGAAATCCAAAACTTTTTTTTCCAGGGGACACCTATACTACAGGGGTAAAACACTATTAACCTTTCAACAAAATCTTCATTTTCCTCAAATATCTTGTCTTCCCAATCTCAAAGATAATTTTAAATTCCCCAAATTTCTTAGATTGAACAAGTGTAGAGTTTTAGGGTTCGAAAGAATGAGAGATTTGAGTTTTAGTGTTTGAGGGATTGAAGTTAAGTTTGTGAGATTGGGGGATCTATTGTTGCTGCTTGTTGGTGTTCTATGGTTGTTGTATTGTTGTTTATATGTTGTTGTTGTTTTGAGGGATTTAGGGTTTGCTGAGATTGAGAGATTTTTTTTGTTGTTGTGTTGCTGGTGATGTGTTGTTGTTGATGATGTGCTATTGTTGATTTGTTGTTGTGAATGAAGATAGGTTGTTCTTTACAATCAATGAATTCTCATTCTTCTTTATTTCCTCCCCCTTTTTTGGTGCGGTTTTGGTTGGATAAATTTGTTTTCAATGGGTTTGCGATTTTTATGAATTTTGATTTTTTTTTCGGGTTGGATAAATTTGATGAAGTTATGAGTGTGAATAGAAAAATGAAGGTGAGGAAGATGAATGAGAAATAATGTTACTGGGTTTGATGATGAAGAAGATGAAGGGGAAGAAAAACAATTTAATTGTTTTGAGGGAGGAAGAGGGAAGAGGATGGGTTCGTTGGAGAAGAAGAGAACGAAAAAGAGTTGAGATTTTTAATTTATCATTAGGGGTATTTTAGGTATTTCATACTTTTAACATACTTTTAAAAATAAAAAATAAAAAAATATGACGTGTCAGTGCCACTTCACCCATCGTTACACAGTCAGCATGTCAAATCATCATATGTACACAGTCATGTCTCGGAGGTCCTAACATTTTAGCAATATTATCAATAACATTTAAATGGAAGCAAACTACACACAGTTCATTAAATTACATCTTAATGTAGATCAACGATATCACCATTTTCATCTAAATATAAAAAGATAATTTGATTTCCAAGGTAACCTGTTAACATGTTAGAATTACCTTAGAATTCAAATGAAAACTTTTTTACTTTGGATGAAAATGGGATAGAATCCATATACAATAAAAGGCACGATGATGAGAAGTATGTGTTTGCCATCGTTAAAATATTAATGAAGCTATTGCTAAATGCAATCACGTGTTTTGATCTTAGAGCTTGTCTATTACTAGTTAGAGGAATGACATTTTGACAACTAATTTTAAACAACTTTTAGTGACAACTTTTTTCCTCACTTCTTATTGGACAATAACAATAGAGAGAGAATAAAAGTACAATAAGAGTACAAGAGAGTTGTCACAAAAATTGGTTATAAATGGTTGTTCAAATATCATTTATCTGCTAGATATCAGAGAAAATTGTCAATGTGCAGATCTTCACTCCTTACTATTGATGTTACATTATTTACGTTTACAATGTCCTATGTGTTGACACTCGTAACACATGGTATTTTTAAATTGGTAGTTCTTTCAAGTTTTAGACTACCTCTCCTCCTCGAGAAAGTCTTCTCTGGTCACAGACCCAACACCTTGCATTTTGGCAGATCCGATAATAATTTGACTTTGACAACAAATAAATGTTTAATAATTTAAAAAAAAAAAAAAAGAGAGAGAGAGAGAGAGAATTAGTGAGATAGAGAGAACATGTATCATCCACACAAGAATAACAAACCGGCCACCCCATAAACAACACTCTGGCCACCACCATAAATAACAGGGAGGCCACCGATTTTCTCCATTGTTGCTCCACTGCCATAAACAGCATGTCGGCCACCGTTAACAGTAACAGACAAGAAGCTTATCCATGCAATGTTGTTTGTTTTATTTGTTTGAAAAATAGATAATCAAAATCAAACATTGAGAAATCCGAACTCACACCAACACCATCTTTTTCTGCTTGGTGTGTCAATTTTACTTTTATAATTTGAAATATTATAAACCAAAACTCAATCTTTTTTTTTTCCTTTTGGAATGAAACGATGAATATTTTGATTTGGAAAGAGACACCAAAAATCTTACTTAGATCTGCATGTTATGGCTGATCTAGAAGCAGACGGAGACGACTAATGAAGGAAATGAAGTCGATTACGGTGGCCGATGGAAGACCGGTGGAGGAGCAACAATGGCGGAGGGAGAGAGAAAAGGAAATCAGAGTCTTTGTGGTTTTATGTTTTTCTTTTTTAAAAGTAAGTGAGGTTTCATGGGTAGCACACATTGTGACATTGGTCAACCACAATGTTACAAGTGTCTTTCTTCTTTCTTTTTTATAATATTTTTTTGTTTCTTTCTACACTTGTGACATTGTGGTTGTCCAATGTCACCCAAGTATTTTCCGAGGTTTCATGCTTTCATTAGTTGTACCCAAATGCCAGCTGTTCGGCATGTGAGTGTGAAAGACTTTCTCCTTCTCTTGATACTTCGAGCACTAATAAGATTGGGCAATGAAGAGAAATACTTATGGTCACAATCACAAATAAAAAGTGGTTAGGCATACAAACATACCTTAAAAAAATTAAAAGAAAAAATAATTGAGTGATGAGACTAAATTCTTTATCATTTATTTTCGTCCATCTATGTGAGTGTGCCTAACCACTTTTTATTTGTGTTTGTACTCAAGCAAGACTTGCTGGATTTAGTATTGCCACAATCTCAAATTTGATGGTTCTTGAAAACAATGAAGTTGCACCAAAGTTTAATTAAATAGAAAAAACAATGGAAACACGTAGAAACTGAAAATGGTATTTGAAACCAAATTTCAAATGAGTTAATTTAAAATATTTTTTCTCCTAATGTTAGATACAACTCAAATTACATTTTTAAATGAAAATGTTTCTTTATTGTTTAGTTTTTTTGTTGTATTATTTTCTTACAAAGATGTATTTAAATAAAGAGGAAGATTTTGTCAAAAAAATATAATAAAGAGGAAAATATAATTTTGTCATTATTGTGATTGACAAGAGTGATCTTGCTTCCATGTATATTTCTCTAGTTCGATGGAAAATGTAACTTGCTTCCATGTATATTTCTCTAGTTCGATGGAAAATGCAAAGTTACATGATGATAAGGTAAACAATATTTGTGTGTTAGTTAATTTTTTTTAAAGAAAAAGAAAGAAAAAAAGACTTTTGTTTTTGTATATTTTGATAAATTAAAAGACAATGTTTTGTAAAAGAAAAAAGATATTAATTGAATGGATCAAATATATTATGATGAGCTTGTATGATTTTTTTTGACGTGATTTTAATAATTGTTTGTTAATATATTTTAAGATTTGTTTTTTTTGGGAGTAATATTTAAATTTGTTATAAATGTGAGTTTTTGAAGCATAAGCATACAATTTTTATCGTAACAACTTTAATGATTAATGTCACATGTAGACCATTTTAAAATGTGTTATCGTTCGGTTAAGTTATTTATCATAACAACTATAAATTGATTAAGAAATTCATAATTATGGGGAATAAAAATTCATAATTAATATGTCAATAGTTGAAAAAATTCTAATTTTTTTGTGTACAACTATATTTTAACATCTTAAACATGTTTGGAAAAAATTCAACCTCTAAATCACTTTTTTGGACTACGTGTGTATTAAAGGGTCAAAATAAGAAGAATATTAAATTACAAGGTTAAAATGTGTTTTTTATTTTATATGCTCATTTTTCAGACATAGTGTGTATTACATGATCAATTTGAACAATTAACCTTTTATCTAAACAAGATTTAGAAATTGTTAAGTATGTTAGTTGTTAATTTGTCAGAATTTATTGAAATATGAATTGAAAATGAGGAGGGTTTAGTATTTATGACCCTCCCCTCTCATTTTCATCTATTTCTTCTACTTGCTCATTTATTTTTCCCAATCCTTCCCCTCTCTTCCTCTCAAATTTCGCATACAAAGCCTGAATGATCAATAGAAAATAGGAGAATAACATGCATGAGTTGAATTCCATAATAAGAACCAAAGAACAGACACAAAAACTGAAATAATTATGCAGATAAAATGAATTAAAAAATGATTATTGAAATAAAAAAGGAACAAGAGATGGTTATTATATAAACGACATGATAAATAATTAAATTCCCTATTTATTAAAAAAACGACAAAATGATAAAGTAAAATAATTAAATTCCCTATTTATCAAAATAGAAAAGAAAAAGAAGAACATAGAGAGAGAGAAAGAGAACAAACGTAAGAGAGACAAATTTGAAAAGTGAATGAAGAAATTGATTTATGATCTTCTGTCCCTGTTTTTCTATCTTGTATTCATATTTATACACACAAAGTAGGTTAAGTTCTTTGTTAGACTAGGAAGATGCCAAAAGAGAAATTGTTTGAGGCTGTTGCTTGCATGGCATACACTACGTAAATGTATGCAGAAAAATGGAAAGAGGAAAAAACAAACGCGAAAGAATAGATTGAATTATGCTCAAAATGTTAAAAATCATTGGATGCCTGTTGTCTTATTTTTCCTTCATCTTTTCTTCTTTGGCTTGTAATAATTTTAGAAAAAATAATGTTATTTGGCAAGCACGAGAGCAAGTCATCCATAATCACAAGATTATGAACATAAGTCTTACGTGCATTCACATAAAAATAAAATATAGAATTTTATTTATTATTATTTTTGAAATATTTAAAAGCCAAAGAAGACTTGTGTTCATTATTTGGAAATGTCGAAACATAGCTATGTAAAGGCAATTTCAAAAATTGTCTTTAAAAAAATGGCAAATTTAGATTTCCATATTACTACAATGAATGTCAATTCTCGACAAATTTTAAAATTTAAATCGCCGGAACTGATATTTAGTCTGGCAGTTTTGAGGATTGAATTTGTTGGTATGCATATTAATTCTAACACTTTCAATCTGAAAATCGTTGAAATGAATATCAATTTGGTGATTTCGATTTTGAAATTGTCTGAATGAAAAAATTAATTAAAAAACTTGTGTTCCGGAAAGTTGGTGTGTGTGGAAAAATGAGTGTGAAATTTTGTTTGTTATTTATTATACTTAAGGGTAACAAGATTCCCTTAGTAACGGCGAGCGAACCGGGATAGTTTGGAAAGTTTAGGGTGTTCATGGGGGTAGAAACATAAGCATAGGGGTATGAAGTAACGTTTTTCTAAAGTATAAGGTCTTGGTGCTGGATAGCAAAGCATAGCTATAAAGTGTGAAAATTGATCTTTAGGCAATTGCTCATAACAAGCACCTTGAACTTTTAAAAATACCTCCCAACGGTAGTTAAACAGTAGTTACAAACCGTTCGCCCTTGGACCAATGGATTTTACTTCCAACTTGGCATCCATAATGCTTCTTTTGGCGTTAAACTGAATCTTACTTTGTAGATGCAAAAAATCTAAACAGTTTGTAACCCTGTTCTTGGGAAAAACTTGTAAGTTTACTGTTGATGGTATTTTCAGATGTTTGAGGTGCTTGTAAACGATTCTATGTGACTCGCTAAAGAGCAATTTTCATAAAGTAGAGTGAGACTTGGATCTTGTTTGACCCATTACAGATATCATATTAAACTTGATCAATTATTTGGACAAAAAACTAGTTCATTTTCTTTGTGATAAAAACTTGTTCATTTTTATTCTTATCTGAAGCAAGCAGCAAAATCTCTTTCAACATTTTTTTTAATGAAGAAATTTTCTCATCTCCATATTTTTAAAAAGTCACGCCTATTTTTGAAAATGTGCTTCTAAACAAAATAAAATTTGCATTTTTTAGTTGTCCACGTCCAAAATCATGTTAAGAGTCAAAATAAAATCTCCCTTTTGTTTATGCTACATTGGACATTTCAGGCATTACAAATATTCGAGTATATCCATGTTCACAGGGGATGGAATCTCTTTTTTCTTTAGGGACATAGAATCTCTTAATGCCTTCTTTTTCTTTGTTTTAACCATTTTTTAACATATTGTACCATCAAAATGTCTTAATCTCATCTTTGTTTTGCCTTTCAAGTTTGAAGGAATCACTCAAAAGTCCAATGCATATACTTTTTTTTTTTAATCTTATACAAGTCTTTTGTTTCAATCAATAAGGGTGCTGTATAATTAGACCGGGAGTGTTTGAGTTGTTAGCTTCGATGTCTTAATCACTTTCTTGGTAACAAGTCACAACAAATTAAAGAGGATAACGAGAGTAGTAGCCAAAAATGAGGATAAGGAAAAATATTTGATGCCAAATAGTATAGACAATAGTTAACTTATTTATTTTTATAAAATGTTAACTGATTTCAGTGTTTTTAAAAAACAAAACCCAATTTGATCTAAAGAATCACCGGTTCACCGCGTAAAATCTTAGGTTCACATCAGTTTGTACCAGTTTAGTTACACGGCTGATCCAATACTCGGCTTGAATCCGTCATTCCTCATGTTGCTTGTTGGACCGGTCCGACCGGTAGTTTCAAGTTGGATTTTAAAACTTTGCTTAAAAGCACTTGTCAACTGAACTGTTGAAATTAAATCTAAAACTCTGTTTTTTCAACGATGAGAATGACATTTTCTGTTTGAATAAGAAATTGTTTGGATCTATATATGTAGTCACATTTTGACTACTTCTTGTTCATATTAAATTAATTTTTATAAGTTTCCTTTGTTCATATAAGTACTGGACAAGAAGTGAAAATTAGTTAGTAGTTGGTTGGACAACTCCTTTCTTTTCCCTTTAAGAAAATATAATTTAAAAGCTGTTTAATTCGTTTGTGATTATCCTTAGGAAAAGAACCAATTTTCCAGGGAAAATTTCACCTAACAGGGCCACTTGGACCATATTTATAATAGAGGCAGAAGGACCTTTTGGATGTTCAGCATATCTCAGTTAAGTCTCTAGATTTGACTTTAATCTATTGTAGTTTCTAAAAAAAAAATTATTCTTTCAAAAAAAATAAAATAAAATAATTGAAACTAAGAAAGAATGTTATTTACAAAACTTAATAGTTGTCCAACAATATTTATATACAGTTGTATAGATATAACCTTTTTTTTTTCCTCTCCCTCGTTCTCTTTGGTAAAATCAATAGTTATAAATAATTATAAATAATGTATTTTTGTATGGTGTCAATTTTTAATTATTCAAGTAACATTCTTCCAACAAAACATATGAAAAGCTTTATCTCTTAAAACAATTTTGTCCACCTTAATTCAAATAAATTATTCAGGATATAATGTGATTTATGCATATAAAAAGGACAAAATTTAGATATATTTACTTATATCTTTTTCGTATGATCCTTCACATAAAATACTCATAAACTATCAATGATTGTTCACATCCACAATTTTCTCAAAGTTTGTTATAACTAAAAAAATGGAATTTATATGATGAACAATACAAAATCCATGTAAATAAATACACCTTAGGTTTTTTCTTATCAAGAATATCATAAATATAAAAATAATTAATTAGATATATATTGTAATTAGAATTATTTTTATACTACCAACCAATCGCAAGTTGCCACATAGTTAAAAATAGTTGATTTTTTTTATAAGTATCTTAAATTAAAATCATACTTTAAATAATTTATGATTGGTTACGAGACAATGAATCAAGACTAAAGTTTTTATAAAATGTGATCAAACGTTACTGATTAAAGCATGCATCAATAGAAAATATTTATTGAAAATCACAATATCGCTTAATTTGTTAAATAATTATGAGATTTACATATATCAAAAGCCACAAATGAAGAAAAAAAATAAAAAGTGCCATCAAAATTATTGATTAAGGATTTACACGTTACAGAAACCGTTGCATAAAAAACAATATTAAATGGTGCATGTAAAAAATAATATTTGACCTATACCAGTACTCCACGTCATCATCACATACATCCTCTTCTACTCTTCATTTTATAGTAAAAAATACTATATAATTAATTGCATAGCTTTCATAATACGATAGAAAAATGAATTTAGAGAAGAATGAAGTTTTGGTCAATAGCTTGTAAAGCAAAGAAAGTGTGATGTGAAATGTGACATTGATTCAATCATACATATTTGATGCTTCTGAGTCTTGGAAATTGAGATATTTTTCCAACTGGTTTTGCCTCATTGGTAGGGAGCAAGAAAGTGAAAGAACAATCCAAGAAACTGTTTTTAGTGTTTGAATTCTTCTTGAGTTGAGTGCAGTTTTGAATTCAACATGGCCACCTTGAATAATCATCATAACAGAAGCACACAACCACAAGTTCAACTGCAAACTCTTCACATTGAGGTCTTTTTCTCTTTCTTTCTTTCTCTTTGTTTCTTTAATCTTTTCTTCTTTACTTTTTCTTTCAACTGTGGAATTCTCTTTTTGCTTCTAATCTTCTTTAAACTTTACTCCCTCAACAAGCTTGCTTGTTGCAGAGTGAAGATATAATCCATTTCTTACAATATTCTTAAGTCTATTCCCGTGTTGTCGATCACGGATTGCAGAAAATAGCCGTTTCTTTAAATTCGGCTATGTAACAGTGCTATAGCGCACTATTTGACCACATTTTGTACAAAAATCGTATTGCGGAACAATAGCAATTTGTTCAAATTTCAATTTGTTATAGCATCATTGGTATCGTATTGATTGTTTAATCTATAGAAGGCTAAAGTCAACTTGGTTGTTTCAAGTGCAGGCACAAGATTCAAGCTTTGTCAACACACCAACAGTGGCCGGAAAAACAGTCAGAAAGCTATTTCAGATTCTTTTCTACTTGTATCTGGTTTTGATTTCAATCTTGGTGATTTTCATCACCATCTATGGTCTTGTCTTAGACTATTCAACCCACCATTTCCACCCTGAGAAGTGGTACCCTCCACTTCTAGCATCAACAGTATGTGGAGGAATTCTTGGTTTGACGTGGCAATGGATCATTGCACGCCACCCGGAAAAGGCGCTCAGGGCAGCATTTTGGTTGAGTCCATTGTTAACATGTGCAATGGGAATTCTGTTTGTGTTAATTGGTTCTGCATTGAGTTTGGTAGTTGGTATAGTTTCTTTGATTTCTGCAGTGGTTCAATCCCTCTATGGTTGTTGGGTCGGTAAGAGATTCGTCTACGCCACTGAAATCTTATTGGTTTCAAAAGCTTCTCCTCCTGCTAAAACCAAGCGCTTAGCATTTTCTTTAACTGTCATCGGTATCATTTACTGCTGTTTTCTTGTGTCTGGAATTGGCGGCGCAAAAGCTATCCAAAACAGAACCAAACTAGCAGACATTTGCATCTTAGTGATCATACTGAGCCTTGGATGGACTATGCAGGTTCTAAAGAATGCAATACAAGTCACAGTTTCAAGGGTTAAGTATATGCATTTTTCTGGCGGAGGTGACATAGACACCAGAGTTGCATTTTGTGACACAGTTAAGCACTTAATTGGAAGTGTTTGTATAGGCTCCATCCTAGTCCCTACCATTGGACTCTTCCGAGGCTTTGCACGATCAACGAGTCTGATTGGAGGTGAAACAAATGAGTGCATGTTTTCTTGTGTTAGTTGTTCGATGGGAATTGCGTCGCTTCTTGTGACAAAGGGGAATAGATGGGGTTTTGTGCATGTTGGAGTTTATAACAAAGGGTTTGTGCAAGCATCTTCTGATACTTGGGACATGTTCATTAGAGTTGGACTGGAGGAATTGATAGATTTGGATCTCACTGGTGCATTCTGTTTTCTAAGTGGTGTTGCAGTAGGTGCAATTTGTAGTCTTGTGAGTGGAATCTGGAGTCTTGTGGTCTACAAGAACTATGCCATGGAATTATCCATTTATGCTTTCCTCATTGGCTATTTCCTGGTAAGAATTCAGTTCCAATTCAAATAGTTTAAATGCAATCTTTTTTTTATTTATATTTACAATTATAAAAGGTTTCTCTGGATTGATTTTTTTGAGCTTATACCATCTACCTACTAGCATATGTATTTGCGTGATTATTTGGACGAGCTTATGGAAACGGCTTATGACATGTCCATAAACTAATTTCAACTTATTTTCATAAAGTCTCTAGAATAACTTATGAAAACAGTTTATAGCTTATATGAAAATAGTTTGATTTTATTTTATCTTTTTTATTAAAGCAATAGCTTATACATAAGCACCTCTGATAAGCATTTACGCCATACACGCTTAATTAAATTGTTTATCCAAACATAGCCTAATTATCAAATCTCAATTCAAATAGTAAATTCTCAAACTAATTTACTATTGTGTCAAATTCTCAGATTAATTATTTGAATTATTCTCAGACTAGTTATATCTTCAAATAGTAAATTTTCAGACTAAATAGTCAAACATTAACATAAACAAAATGGCCATATTTTTCTTAATAATGAAGATAACTTGAAATAATATTATTGTTGGCAATTTGACACCTTATCCTTTGTATTACTTCTGTGACTAAGATAAAACATTGTTCCAATGAGTTTTGCAGTGTAGGTTGGCTATTGCATGGCCACAAGCATGTGTTTCGGCTTACTATGTGGCCTACGCAGAGAACCCACAGAGCACTCAATTTGACTCAACTATTCCAGTACGTTTGGAGCGGCTTCACAGATCTCAAGCTATACAAAGATCTTCCTGAGCTTAAACACTGAAGATGATAGAATAGGATACTGGCCGCTTGATTTAGTTTTGATGTATTCCTCAAGTATGATAAATTCTTGAGATAATAGCATAGGATACTGATTAGTTGACTTAGTTTTGATGTATTCTTCAAGTATGATAAATGCTTGAGATAATAGCATAGGAGATTACTTGATTTAGTTTTGATGTAATCTTCAAGTATGATAAATTCTTTCATAATGTTGCTACTTTACTCATCTACATGAATAGAGTAGAGAAATGATTTTTTGACATCAAAATTATGTTCTTTGATTTTTCTGTGTATTTTGAAATGTGTGTAAACTGTTGAAAGATTAAAAAAAATTAGAGAGAGGGGGAGAGCATCATATACATTGTTTGTATTTTGATGTTCAAATAACATTGAAATGAAGCATGACTGAGCATTTGTATAAGCTATTTCTACAACTGAATAGGGAATACGGTAAACTTGCATCATATAAGTTGTTGGGAGGAGCTTATAAAGATAAGCTAAAAACAACTTATGAAAATATCATAAACTATTTTAATGTGCTTTTCGAATTTTCTTAATATTTGCACGCAAGCTTGTGTCATAAGATTAGTTCAAATAAACTCCTTCAAATTCCTTTTCAGTTAATTGAAGCAGTGGCTCATGCGTAAAACTTCATTAAATTCAATTCAACTATAACTTTCATGTAAATTTATTTAAGGTAATCAATCTGTATAACAAAAGAATATTGTGAGTACACATAATCAAGAACTGTAAGACTGATCTGGTTGGTATTGGTAGATATCCTTGACACAACAAAAAATTAAAAATAATAATGACTTACAAGCAATGCCAACCAAAACATTACATATTGGTGGTACAACAGAATTCCAAAAAGTCGGACTTAGATCATTTGGATCCCAGATGACCTCGTCCCCCGCATTCTGTACACATTATATTACCAGTTCCCCCACAACCTACATGTGCAAAAATATCAAATCGAAAACATCGTCAGCAAAGAAAAAATGCTGCAAGTATAGTTCAAAGTTCAAACACAAGCAAGGTGCATGAGGTTGAACAGGAAAGAGAATATACCTAGGCAACGAACTTTAACAATTATGCCCTGACTCTCCATTATGGAGTCAACATATAGACCTGAACCAGCACAAGTGGCGCAAAGCACGGCACCTTTGGCATGACAGTCAGTGCATCGGGTATTGTTACCAATAGCTTTTTCAGTCAAAGATAACCCAACAGGCTTCTCAATTATTTCTTCTGGGATAGCTTTATCATAACAAAACAGAGATTCAAGATTACTCCGGCGTCTGTTCTCATCTTTTTTTAAACTTGATGCAGACTGAAACATAAGGAAACAGTTAGCTGTGACGTTTATTAGATAAAGAACAATCTTCTGCATAAGTAGTATGTAAAAAGCTCTCTGATCTCATTGAATATCCATCATAAGAACACAATGCTTATAATACCTCATCACAAAAATTCTCAAACTTTCATGGCATGTTACCTCTTTATGTATTTTTATCTACATGTAAGAAATTTTTATTTTAATTCTTAAATGTACACAACCTTGAGACTTCTTTGGATCTATTTAGCAAGCAGCAAAGGCACTGAAACTGAGGAACAGGACCCCAACAACAACAACCAAGCCTTATCCCACTAAGTGGGGTCGGCTACATGGATCAAATGACGCCATAGTGTTCTATCATAAACCAAATTTGGATCCAACTCATTGACCTCTAAATCCTTTCTAATGATTTCTCTAATAGTTTTCCTAGGTCTTCCTCTACCTCTTTTAACTTGACTCTCCTCCATTTGATCTACTCTTCTTACGACGGCATCTACGGGTCTTCTCTCTACATGCCCAAACCATCTAAGCCTATTTTCTACCAACTTTTCTACTATAGGTGCTACCCCCACTCTCTCTCTCTCTAATGGTGTCATTCCTAATCCTATCATGTCTAGTCTTACCACTCATCCAGTGGAACATCCTCATCTCTGCAACACTTACTTGATTCTCGTGTTGACTCTTAACCGCCCAACACTCCGTACCATACAACATTGCCGGTCTGACTGTTGTCCGATAGAACTTTCCTTTCAACATAAGTGGTACTTTCTTATTGCACAAAACACCTGAGGCTCTTCTCCATTTCAACCCCCCCAGCTTGAATACGACGGCTTACATCTGCTTCTATTTCTCCGTCATTTTGTACTATGGGCCCAAGATATTTAAACCGTGTAACTTGGGGTATGATATGATCTCCAACTTTTACCTCCAAGGTAGACCTACTTCTCCTTCCGCTGAAGTTACATTCCATATACTCCGTCTTGCTTCTACTTGAGCAGAAACCATATGCTTCTAACTCTAAGGCTTGCCTCCAGGTCTCTAGCCTCCCGTTCAATTCCTCCCTCGACTCACCAAGCAAGACTACATCATCTGCAAAAAGCATACATCTTGGTGCTAACTCTTGGATGAAAAAGGAGTAAATTATTATTTCCAAAATGATTCTTTTATCCCCCTAAAATGACCAGACCATACCAGTTCAAAACTGAACTGAAACTGACATAAAAAAATCACAACAAAGGTTCAGAATACAGCACGCAAAAGAGGATAAAAAGTTCAAAATCGATGCACAAATAGATAAATACAAGGTTCAAAATTACTAAAGACCAAGTATCAGACTATATCTGACCCGACTGACCAGAATTTCAAATTAATGAATAAATTGACAAATCACGGATAGGATCAGTACTCGGCACGCGAAAAGGGTATAACAAGTTCAAAATTGATGCACAAATTGACTAGTTTTCCTATGTTGGAGCTAGAGTCAGATTGGTAAAGTTAGGTTCATCAGAGTTGGAGTAATTCACCTCATTGGCTTATTAAGTTTATCACAAACTCACAATCCTCATTGGCCAATTAAGTTTATTGCAAACTCACAATGATAGATCTATTCATGTCTTTTAGCTCATGAATTTATCTATGGTTCCATAAAATATCATTTATCTCCTTTTCAGATGGGTTCACATTGGGATGAAAGATGCATCATCAACGGAACCCAGTTGTTATTTCTTTGTGCAGTATGAAGCCTTACAAAATCACAATCATTTTATGCATTTATAGAGAAAATTAACCATGATGTTGTAGACCCACTCAATCTTCCTCCAAATCATGATTCTATGCAATTCTATAGAGGAACGATATTGTAAGCAAGTTAACTCAAATTTGATTCCTAGAGTCCTAATTTAATATTATTCTAAGTTAATCCGAGAGTTTGGCAACCATGAATGTCTTTATTTTTTCCATCCCATCTCCCTTCTAGAAACTTATAACTTCAACAGTACTCAATAGTAGCATACCTGGAGTTATTGTGCTCCACTCTCCTATTGTGTATAAAAACTTATTGGCATAGTTGATACCTGAAATTATTTGATCTGATTCCAGGCTACTTCAATGTGCGGAATAGGTAGGCATGTCATTTAATTTTCTCAGTTCTTGCCATTTAAGACAAATGATATAATAATGAACTCCAACTCAAAAGAATATTCTATTTCTATATTTTACTAGCATTTAGAAACAACTTAAATTTGGTGTATCCCCAAAAGAATCTAAGAAGAACAAAAAGCAACTTCAGCCCGTGTATCTACCACTTATATCTGTTATTCAAATCTGTGTTAAGCTAGGCCCAGCTTGAAAAATGAAAAAACAGTATGCAGTGCTGGTAGGTGTTACAAACGCTCATCAGAATGAACTTTCCTAATCAAGATCCATCTGCTATCTTTGATTGCTCGCATTTTAAGAACAACTTATATATGATAATGGGAAACTGTTCACAGACGCCTATCTCTTGAGATATTTAATTTTTTTTCTTCCAGAATTCATAGGTTATTGAATCATTTATGGCATTCTTCTAGATACAACATAATATGCAAAAGGGTATTTTTCAAAGTAGAAACATATAACTATATGACTACTACCGTTGACGTTACAAAGTCAAGTTCTTATCATTGAGCCAACACGAATCAACTACATGAAATCAAACATGTAGCAGAGGATAACCATTAATAAATGATACTAAAGTTATACATAAGGTGTATATTTATAACCAAACATTTCAAGAAATCCAACACTATAATAATTGTTTCTAAACAAAACGAAATATAGTAAGATAAAATAACTGACCTCATGAGAAGAGCAGCTAGAAGCTGCACCATTGTTGTTAGAGGAAAGAACATGAACTTTGAAATTGGACCCAAAAGTGATTGGTTTATTGGGAAGACTCGAAGGGTTTGTGTGAAGAAGAACCAATTTTGAGGTTGCCATTTGAATAGTAGGTGAAGCCATTGATGCTTGATGAACGTGTATTATTATTGCTTCAATGTTTCGGTTTAATCCATACAAAACAACCTCGTATTCATCGCTTGTTTCAGTAACCGGGTTCTCATATTTCACGATGAATATCCATGGGTACCCGGTTTGTGAATCCGAATGGGAATTCGGGTGCAGTTTATGGGCTAATGTAAAGTGTAATACTATCTACACCCCTCCCATTTGCTAATTTGAGATTTTCAAACTCATACAACCTTAACAATCACACACATTTAAAGTTGAGTTGACTTTGACCTAATTAAATTTCATCAGATTTGATTTGGCCTAAAAGAACATAAGTGGGTTGGTTCGGGCTAATAAGGCATACCTTTTTTAAATGAAAAATTTAATACTTAAACTAAATTCTACAATTTTAAATTTTAACATTTCAACTAATTTTAAACACTTCTAAATCAACATCTTAACATAATTGACAAGTTATAAAATTAAATATTACGATTTTTTTGAAAGGGTCGGATTGCGGATTTAAAATTATAAATTAATTACTCGAATCAAACCACTTTAGATTTAATCAAATTAGTTCGGATTCAATGCACACAAAACACTTTGAGTTATGTTTGATCACTAAATTTATGAACACTCTCTTCCTCAAAATACATACTCATTCTAATAGTATACATTTTTTATACGTGAGAGCATCCAAATTCACCCATAATAATAAATGTCTTGCTTCCTAACGTATGTCTCTCTATATTTGAGCTCCTAATGTCCAATGACAACCGCAACACAATTCATCATCCTCTTTCTAAAGTGATAAATACCAACAAAAATATTAGGCGGTTAAACGATCTTAATTAAAAAAAGTAGCTTATCTTGATAAGAAAGTGGAGGTTGCGGTAGTAGGTTTCAATTCCAACTCCAAGTGTGAAATGAAGAACGGTGACCTCATCTTCTTATAGTGGGCTTATGGATTGTTTTCTATTGTATTCTTTGTAGTTGACACATGCACGTCGAGTTGAAGGCCGGCTTAAATCACAAGTTACCACGCAAAATTGAGAATGCGTGTTGTTATTTCATTGTTGACGTCTTTTTTATTTTTAGTGCATAAAGGTGACCAAAGTAAAAAGTCTTCAAGAGTTTGTGTATTTAGTGTATCAGTCAGTGCTTGTTTGGTTCTATTATAGAAAGTCCTAAAGTTTACAAAGGTCAAACGGTTTGGCCATATTTTTTATGTTTGGTTTTCATTTTTGAAGGTTAATTTTTAGTTTTAGAATAAATTATGAGGTGTGAGCTATGCTTAAATTATTATCACGGTGTGTACCAACTTTCATATATTATATTAGAATAAATCTCTTTTTTTTTTAATTTCTATTAAAAAAAATGTCATCAATTTATTCATTGGAATTTCAGCTGAAAACACAATCTCTCATAAAGGAAAAGATCGTAATCAAGACTTGTTTTTCAAACGCGGAAACGTAAAGGCGAAACACAAAAAAGCAGCAGTGCGTGGAATGAGAGAGACTTTAATTAGTTAGCGGTTTATCCCCAAGATTGCCGACATGAAGAAGAACAAAAAATAAACTATAGTTGTTGAGAATGAGATATCCACTTTAATTTTCTATCTTTGTTCTACAATCTTAAAAGCATCTTTAAAAAAAATTGTAATAACCCACCAAAGTCGTTTTTTATCCTTAGGTATATGGTTGCAATCACACGAGCACTTTACACCACTCAATCAATCAACCTAATGGGAAATGATGGTTTACTTTGGCCAACAATTTATTTCGAAAAAAGATAGATTAAATACGCACTAATTAAGAAAACAAAATTTCAAATTATGTCGTTGTAATTCTTTGATTATATCATTCCTCATATCATATATATGCTCAATAACTTTTTATGAAATGCTTTTTTTAATAGAAACTTTTTTTTTAGGGTTTCTTACGAAATACTTGTATCACATAATTCATCGGTTGCTTAAATGAAATTAGTTTATACTTCATTGAGTTCGTCAAGAATGATGTCATTTAATACCAATGCATAAGATTGTTTTTTAAGGGACCATTTTATTAGACTCGATTCTCGATGCATAGCTCAATGAAATTAAGGTTTGAATATGATTTTGATTTTTATAAATATATTAATTTTTTGTTTTATTACTTTTTAAAAAAGTCGACTTTTAGTCACCAAAACAATTTTCATCATCTATTTTAGTCTTTGCTTTTAAGTCAACTATTATGTAACCTTTCTATTTTTTGAACGAAATTTACCATAACTGTTTATAATATTATAAAAATATATTTAAAAATAATTTCTATTTAACAAAATATGAATTAAATATGTTTTTAGCGCTTAGAAATTCATATTAATTCATATTAATTCATATTTTGTTAAAAAATTCTAATTTTTTTCCGGGAGATTCTTATAATATTTTAAACATTCGTGAAAATTTTCATTAAAAAAAATGAAGGCTACACATGAGTTAACTTAAAAGTAGAGACCAAAAGTGAGATTTAAAACTTTTTTATGACTAAAATGAAAAATTTGTATATTTTTAGGAACCGAAAACATAATTTACCCTACAATTAAATGTTGTAAGATTCACAAATTTCACACAAATTATATCTAAGATATTGTTGTCAAACTATAGATTTAGTTGAGATATTAATATTCCTCAACCGTGATTCTCTTTTTTTAAAAGTGATTAACGTTTGGGAATGAACTGTGTTCTTCAAATTTAGTGCATCAGCGGAAAATTTTATTGATGACAACGACACAAATAATCATATTACAAATGTCTTAAATGGAATTCGATATAACCTTTCAATCTAAGGTTGAGATTTATGTAGTACATTGCTGCTTTGATCATTTATCAGTATACTCCAACCCATAGTTTATTTTTATTTATTTATTTTCATAAAAATTTTATCCTTTAAAAAATATTGATTTTATAAATTAAAGCTAATATTTAAAAAATTATAACATTATATTGGTAAAATTAGTTATGTTTTTTATTTTAAGGAACCAAAAAAGTTATGTTATAGGCTACCAAATACGACCCTATTCGGTTTCCATTATTATTGTTACTCTTACATTAAAAAACTTATATCCGTCCAAAAAAAAAAAACTATTTGGTCGTAAATAAGTTGTAGATGATGAGCTCGATGTCAAAACCAATCAAACATAATATAGCTCCATTATTCGAGACTGTAAAGCTATCTATCTATACTAAATAACTACTATAACACCAATAATGGATTGGTGTGCCCCTTGGTCACTGTTAAATTTTGTTTGTCGGAGACAAATTAATAACAGCGCTCACATTTTGACAATGGTCTAATGGTGTTGTTTATTTTAGAGTTAATAGCGTTTTTCTCCTATAAAATATGTTATTTTCGATTTATTTTTTAAAAAATATTTGGTTTGGAATTAGTCCTTTAAAAAAAAAAAAAATACCCTTTAATAGGCCATTTAAAAACCAAATTTCTGGATTTATTTTTTTTTGAAAATGGCCTATTAGAAAGGGTATTTTGGAAAGTTTTTTTTTTTAAAACAACTTATTCCAAACCAAAAATGATCTATTTCACAGGGAAAAAACACTATTAATCCTTTATTTTATGTATATGATAACATTATATTAGTAAAATTAGTTATGTTTTGTTTATATTTTTGTTATGATTATATTAGAAACTACTCTCTCCTTTCCTTTTTAAGTGTCCTTTTAGAAAATTAACACAAAAATAGCGATGTGTATTTTTGCACAATATCTTCCTATTATACCCTCATTTTAATCCACTAATAAATTCATATTTTTTTGCACACACTTATAAATTTAATATGTTATCTTTCTCTCGTAAAAAATGATTGTCAGTTATTATCTTTTTCTCCAACAAATTCCTATTTTGTTTTCATACTCTCTCTCATAACAAACAATTGTCAATTTTCTAAATATTGTGCACATCTTTTTAATTATTTTAAGTCAATATAAAAATTATTCCAACTTTACATTAATCAAAAGTTAAGAAAAAATTAACTTTCTTCCACCTCCTTTAATCAAAGTTAAGACTTCAACTATGACTTCAACCAATGCTAGAGTCACACTCGAAATTGTTAACAATTGCTACTCATCTTATTTATAGAATTTAAACTCTTTTTGAAACCATTGTTTGGAACAAAGTTTTGTTTAAATTTGAAGATAACAAGAAACAAACTTTGTATAAAAAAAAAACGAACTTTGTTTAAAAAAGAAACTTTAGTTTTCCAAATAGATATCATTAATTAGTTTTATTGAAAAAGATAAAAAGTAATTGACAAAGGGTATAATTGAGAAATCATAGCCTTAAAATACCAGAAAGACAGTTAAATAAGAACGAAAAATTCACCCTAAAAAGTCATTTAAAAAAGAACAGAGGGAGTATAAAATATGAACCTTCTTTTTTTATAAAGTTAACGTTATATATCAACATTACATTGGTCTGAGTATACTTAAATTTTGATTTTTTTAAATAAGATTTGAGTTTAAATTTTGTGAATGAAAAAAAAAAAATTGAGTTTAAATTTTGTGGAAGAAAAAAAAAATGTTTGAAAGGTGAAACCTTATTAGTAGAGACAATCTATAAGATTTTCTCATAAAAATCAGATACCGGCCAAATCGTTAGATACTTCATATCAATCAATAGTCTATATATATATATATATATAAAGTAAGGTTTTTTATGCCACATATCACTTCCACGTTTATTCGCAATACTTTTATTATTTTCTATTTTTTAGAACCAATATTTAATTTGGCATAAATATCTCAACAAACTTTTGATCTTATCTATTAAATATTTTACTTAACTTTTTATTGAATTCCTAATATTTTATGTAACAAAAATATCTCAACAAATTGCATACGATACCCTTCATTCTCATATCCATTAATTATTTCATTTTTTTAGAAAAAGAAGCTTCAATTAGTTACCATATAATCTATCAACACCATATTATTCAATTAGTTATTATATTATCTTTTAGCAATATATTCTAATAAAAATGATAACTATAAATAAAGGAGTTTTTTTATTAAAAAAATAAAAATAAAGGAATTTTTGTTAATCACATATTCACATATTTTGAGCATAATCCGAAACACCAACCTTCTTTTGATTTAACCTTTTTTCTTCTTCAGGTTTGGCAAACACCTGTTCTTTTGTTATTTCTTTTAGTTATATTTTGATTTTTATATTATATATATCAACCACCTTCTAATGCTAATGCTACTTTTTCATATAGTATGTTTTTGTCTTTTTGTTATTTTTATTTTTGAAGACAACTTTTCAAACAACATCTTAAAAATTTCTAATGATGCTTACACACATATTTACAGTACCTTCACTCAATTTTGATTCCTAACTAACCAATAAATCATCAATAGTATAAATATAAAGTAAAGTTTTTTATGCTACATGTCACTTTCACGTTTATTCGAAATATTTTTATTATTTTTCTATTTTTTAAAACCAATATTTAATTTGGCATAAATATTTCAACAAACCTTTGATTTTATCTATTAAATATTTTACTTAACTTTTTATTGAATTCCTAATATTTTATGTAACAGAAATATCTCAACAAATTGCATACGATACCCTTCATTCTCATATCCATTAATTATTTCATTTTTTTTTTAGAAAAAGAAGCTTCAATTAGTTACCATGTAATCTTTCAACACCATATTATTCAATTAGTTTTTCTTTAACGAAAAAAAGGCTTTGGATAGTTATTATATTATCTTTTAACAATATATTCTAATAAAAATGTTAACTATAAACAAAGGAGTTTTTTAATTAAAAAAAATAAAAATAAAGGAATTTTTGTTAATCACATGTTCACATATTTTGAGCATAGTCTGAAACACAAACCTTCTCTTGATCTAACCTTTGACAAACACCTATTCTTCTGTTATTTCTTTTACTTATATTTTGATTTTTATATTATATATATCAACCACCTTCTAATGCTACTTTTTAATATAATATGTTTTTGTTATTTTTATTTTTGAAGACAACTTTTCAAACAACATCTTAAAAATTTCTAATGATGCTTACACACATATTTACAATACCTTCACTCAATTTTGATTCCTAACTAACCAATAAATTTCATCACTTTGATTTTTATTTTTATTTTCTAAAATTATGGCTACAAAATTTGATCTCATTGTTATCATAACCATCTATAACAAATACAAAGTATTGAGATTCAAGATTAGGATCGTTTGAATATAGAGAATGTCAAACTTCAAAGATTGAGATCAGATTGATTTATTCGATATGGTTTTCATGGATAAAAAAGTATGCATCAGATCTTTTTCTTTGTTAACTTTTACAAAGTAACATGACTTTACATTATTTAAAATTATTTTATATGATAATTAATCTGTACGATTTTTATAGGATAATTATTTTATACTAGTAATTATAAAAAGAAATTTCATTTTCACTTGCATATATGAAAAACCAATAGAAATATAAGTTATCCTCATTTATTTTTAAATATATTTTCTTTTAAGAAGCAAAAATAAATTTATATATACTAACAGTAACGCCTACATAATGCAACTAAAGTTATACAACAAATCAACACAAAACAAAATCACAATTAACAAATGCCCAGACAATTAAGATGACATGCTAGCCAACTATGGACCTCTAACACATAAACAATATTAGCCGTCTTCATCCACCGGTAAGAATAAATTTTTACTTTTTCGACCGGCTGATATAATTAAATTCATTACAGCTATTACTATCTTTAAAATATCAAATGTAACCTTTTTCTCCCCTTATATTTAAATTCATTACAGTTGTTACTATCTTTAAAATGAAAAATTAAAATTAAGGAACGAATCTAAAGAACATTCCATTTTCCTTAATAAAAAACATTCCATTTATTACGCTTAAAAGGTGAAACATTACTTATGTTCTAATTCCAACTGTGCAAAAAAGAAAAAGGTTATTACCAATTTAACATTACTTATGTTCTAATTCCAACTGTGCAAAAAAGAAAAAGGTTATTACCAATTTCAAAAAAAACAAATTATTAGCAGAAGTGCAAAAGGACATAAAAAGGATAAAAACATGAACGCAAACAAATGTCTTATAAACACTTCCTAATTTACTTATTTTTCTATCTTAAAATAAATGATTTTGTTGATTGTTATAAACATCTTTGATATTTAATATCTTTCCATCTTTGTTATAAATGATTGAGTGTGTTTAAATAAATTATATTTAAAGTTGTAAGGACACAAGTGTTCTTACTACTCATATTTAATATCCGACAGAATTATTTTATTTTTTGTAAAACTAAAGTTAAGAGATACAATGGAAAACAATTTAAAAAATTATTTTAGCTAAAAGAGAATCTATAGAAAACAATTAAAAAAGAAAAAGAAAAACATGTTGCTCATGTCATGGAGGATGAAATACCATCCATACATTACATGAATGAATCCAACACAAACGTGACATATAGGAACTGTTTGTTTCTTCATCACTTCATTCTCTCTTTCTCTCTCTACTTCTCACTACTACTACTACTCCCATGAATGTGCAACTTCTCTTCCACCGACACGTGTCCATGTATGTGTGAGTGTTATACCCTTTCTTTTTCCTTTCATTTCACACTTCTCAAACTAAATTTTCATTTCACTCATCTTATTCGGTTGCTTTATCTTTCATCATCACAATCACATCTGAAAGTTTTTCGACTTTTTCTTTGCCTAATTATCTCTCTTAATCTCTTCTTTCTTTCCACAAATTTCATCCAAAATTTGATTTTAAAAGATTGTTTTTTTCTTTTGTTCTGTTCCGTTGCGGTACTATCAAAAAAAGAAAAACTCTGTTTTTATCTTAATTCTGAGTTTTCTTAATAACCAAGTTTCCATCTTTATCCTGATCATGCAACTGGGTTTTGTTTATTAATCTCTCAAACCAAACCAAAAGGGTTTTGTTTTCTTAACACAACCAAACCAAACCAATATGTTACAAATGTCACAATCCAAACGCATGTTTTTCACTTTGTTCTTAAACACATCTTTCCTTTTGTTGTTTTCTGTTTTTCTTGTTCTTCACTTTCAATCCTATGAACATGTTTTTCTCAGAAACAAAAACAAAACCAACAATAATAACAGAAACTTTGTCTCTGGTGTCACTGATGATGAGGATTGTAAAAGTTTTCATAGCTTAAGTGATTATAAAGCTAAGTGCTTTTACCTTAAATCAAACAACCCTTGTGTCACACAAGGCTATGTTGATTACCTTTACATTTTCTATTGCAAAATTGGGAATTTCCCTTTATTGGGTCATACCCTTTTGTTTCTATGGCTATTGGTTCTCTTCTATCTTTTGGCTAATACAGCTTCTGAGTATTTTTGTCCTTCTCTTGATAATCTCTCCAAAGTTTTGAGGCTTTCACCAACTATTGCTGGTGTCACTCTTCTCTCTCTTGGTAATGGTGCTAATGATGTTTTTGCCACACTTGTTTCTTTCAAAGGTAATGGGACACAAGGCATTGGATTCAACACTGTTCTTGGTGGTGCTTCTTTTATTTCATGTGTTGTTGTGGGAATTATTAGTATTTCAGTTAGACATAGAGGAATTCGTGTTCAAAAATCTGCTTTGATAAGAGATGTTTGTTTTCTTCTGTTTGTTCTTGTTTGTTTGTTCAGTGTCTTCATCAATGGTGAAATCAATGTTGTTGTGGCAGTTGGTTTTTGTTTGATGTATGTGGTTTATGTTGCTATTGTTTATGTCACATCTAGCAAAAGAAAAGGTGTTTGTGATGAAGATGATGTTGATGAAGCTGAAAGTGATTATGGTGATTCAAGAAGTCATGGCAATGGCAATGATTTAGATGTTCCTCTACTTGGTTTTATGGAGAAGGGAATGGTTCAGATTCATAGCAATTCAAATGGACTTCAAGAATGTGAGTTCAAAATTGAGAAGAATATTTCTTGCTGTGAAAAATCCTCAATATATAGAATGTTACTTTATGTTTTGGATATGCCTCTTTACTTGCCTAGGAGATTAACAATTCCTGTTGTTTGTGAAGAAAAATGGTCTAAAGCATATGCTGTTTCTTCAGCTATACTTTCACCACTTTTATTAGCTTTCCTTTGGATTCCATACAAGGAAAACAGTTTCTCCAATTCATCAAGCCTAATAGTTTATGGAATTGGGTTATTGGTTGGAATTATATTAGGAGTAACTGCAATTTTCACAACTGAAGCATCAAATCCTCCAAGAAAATTCTTGTTACCATGGCTAGCTGCAGGGTTTGTGATGAGTGTGACATGGAGTTACATTTCAGCTCAAGAATTAGTAGGGTTGTTAGTTTCACTTGGTTTCATATGTGGTGTTAATCCTTCAATACTTGGATTAACTGTACTTGCTTGGGGGAATTCAATTGGTGATTTAGTGACTAATTTAACAATGGCTTTAAATGGTGGGCCAGAGGGGGCTCAAATAGCAATTTCAGGTTGTTATGCTGGTCCTATCTTCAATACAGTTGTTGGATTGGGGTTATCTCTTGTTACATCTACTTGGAGTGAGTACCCTTCATCTATTGTGATTCCTAGAGATCCATATTTGTGGGAAACATTGGCTTTTTTGGTTGTTGGATTGATTTGGGCACTTGTTGTTTTGATTAAAAGAGATATGAAGCTTGATGCAATGTTAGGTGGAGGACTTTTAGCTATTTACTTCATTTCTCTTATTCTTAGGCTTACTCAAACACTTGGTTCTCTTCAATTTAAGGATATGTTAGTGTGACTCTTCAAAAGATAATAAGAATTATCTATTAGCAACTGACATAGTTTGTGTATATGAATTATGTTTTATGTAACTATATGATAGATAGGAGTTATTTCTTAGGGCCTAGTAGAGGTATACAAGTACTAGCATAACTTCCACTTCAACTTGTATCTATATTTCCTTTGCTAATACCATTACTACTGCGATAATTTACTGATGCATCTGGTGTTAATTGGTTTTGCTAATACCAAAAAAATGTTTAATATTTGTCTTGCTTTATTGATATGAAGATGGTGTTACTGTTAATTAGTGAAATCCTAATACTACTATAAAAGTGTAGTGGTGTTCTTAGCTTCACCCAATTGCATTTAATCTGTCTGGATTCACATTTGAGTGCATTGAGGTCAGTTAAGTTTGGATTAGCTGATTTCTCAATAAGAGTTGTATTATTATCCATTCATATTTTTAAAAGGAATGTTTGGTTGAGGGGATAAAATGTAATGAAAGAGGCCGAAAATGTGAGATTGGTATTTTCTTTTTTTGAAGGAAAATGTTAATTTGAGGTATTGTTTTGTACTCATTCCGTTTTTAAATATAAGACTTTTTTGACAAAACTTTCTTATTTTATTTTGTGTAAGACACTTTTTGAATTTCCAGCTGCATTAGTTATTTTTTACTAACCTGTCCATAATAAGATTATTATATTTTTCTAGAACCAACCATAAATATTAGGATAATTATGTTAACTAATTCTTTAGATTAATTTATTAGAATAATATCAATTGATAATTATTATGATCAATTTTTTAAAATTTTTGTGATTTAATTCAGATGTCTCATATTTTAGGACGGAGGTGTAGTATAAGAGAAATAGAACCTAAAGAAATAAGTGTTGATTATGACCTCAAATTTTGATTTACTGTAGCTTTTTACCGTGCAGTTGTGGAGATGACTGATGAGTGTTATTTAATTTGAACTGGAGACAGAAAACAAATTTCGAACAAAAAATAAAATAAAGAGAACTTAACTTGGAAAATTAAATTAAATGAATTGATAAGAAGTTAACTCACGTATATAATTGTGGATTTTTTTTTTTTAAGCAAAAGGGACAGTCTTAGCAGGAAACTAAGTTCAGCATAGCAGGAAGTTAATTCACTTGTATAATTGTGGATTTAATTCACGCAAAAATAGGAGAACCTCTTTGATGGTTTATCAATAAGTACCTGTGTAAATACTTTTTGAACCTTAAAATCTACCATGACCTGGTGAACCCCTTTGGCATCTAATTCATGAAAACTTATTTTTTTTAGAGGTATAAAAACTTAATCTTATAAAGAAAAATTAATAAAAATATATACCGATCAATGTACATATATCCATTAAAACTAAACTATTGGTGTGAGGTTTATCCTAAACCGAATCAATGGTGGCACTATAGTCAATCAATAATTATATAATTTGTCTCAGTGTGAGAGATGTGAATGTCTAGAGACCGTAGGTTAGTAGAAGTATAGAACCTTTCTTGGCTGACGGTCAGAAGAAGTATAGAACATACATTCTTGACAAATTGAAGACGCCTTGTCCGGTGGCTTGGACGAATCGAACTTGATTTCTTTCGAGTGATAATTGTATTTTGAATACTATTGAATTAAATGTGTTTCTAATTTCTCTAAATATGTGGTCAGGATTCTATTTCTAACTTGTTCATATGAAAAGAAATTTGGTTTGGGGAAGAAGGCATCATGTGTATCTAAGAGATTAAGTATTGGTGAAAACTTTGTATTAATATCACGGTATCTCGAAAAGAAAAAAAAAATTTCAAAATTTTATGTTAGTACTTTTTTTTTTGGATGCAATTTTAGTACACTTATTTTAGTCTCCTGTGTTTAGCAAAAGTTGACGCCACATGTTTCAATTGACTTTTTTTATGACATTTTTTTGACGAATTTTATGACATTTTATTGATACTATTTTAAAATATCATTGGTGTAATAATTTAAATCATTTAATATTTGCTAATTTATCTAAAACTTCAAATTAAAGATTAAATTAAAAAGGAAATAGTAACACTTATTGAGTTAATGATATTTTAATATCTTAACGATGATAATTAATTTGGACTAGACTCTAGCGGTTGGCTTGAGCAGTGGTGGTTCTAAGGCCCGGCGAGCCCGTGCTCCGACCTAAATTTTTTGCAATATTTTATGTAAACCCTTCTGAATTTCTTATATAAATTCTTATAAATTGGGCAATTTCTTTAGATTTTTTGATTATTTTCTTGCAATTTTTTATGTAAACCTATAAATGTGTTGTAAATTTTTTTGCCTAGACTTTATAATAATCTTGGCTCCGCCACCGCTTGAGGTCTTGGAGTGTGCTTCTCTCAAATTCGATCCTCTTTACGACAATTTCGATAAACTAAGTCCATACGTAGTTATAATATAGCTTTAAGTGAAGCCCCCATAAATGGACCGTAGGATTGAATCCTTCGAATTGGACAGTGGAAGCTACATATCTAGTTTTCAAAACAAAACAAAAAAGATCTTAACAATATGCTATAAAAAAAAGTTATCTGAAAACAATGACATGAACTTTTATTAAACAACGTGGACTAAAATTGATAACATATATTTTAGAGATAACATAGTTCAAAAGAATTTTTTATAATGACTAAAAAAAGTTGGTATATTAATATGCAAAAAATTAAAAAAATATATATTAAATTAAATTAATTTCATCCTTGATAAGGACACTTCCACGGTGCAGTCAGAAAACTGACTTTTTCTGGAAAAGTTATTTTGTTTAGTCAATAAGATAATTGTTGATGCCATGTCAGCTAGTGTATTGCTGGTGGACCATTGTAAGTGTAAACTTTTCTTTATTACAAATCAGTCCTCATAGAAAACATTAATTACTTTTGATTTATTAACTTATTTTATTTATTAATTATGTAGAAACTCTTCAATCATTTTTAAATTACAATTTCACTTTCCTCTTTTCTCGTCTCCATCTTTCCTCGTCTCCTTCTTCCTCGTCCTTCTTCATACAAACATGAATTCACAGAAAAGTGAAAATTCAGTTTCCTTCGTGTAGCTTTCGTCTGTGTTCTTCATATCTTCCAATTCATATCACATTCATATCATTTTAACCCGTTACAGTAAAAATATATTCAAATCGATCTTGCCTTATGTGGTGCGAGTAATTACGTTTCAAATTAGCTGCGAAGATGGAGCAGATGATTAAAGGGTTCGAGAATGTCAAGAACAAGCAGATGATTACTAAATGGATGTGAAGATTGATTTGATTAAGCAAGACGATTTTAGGGTTCGAGAATGTGAATTTTGGAGAGAAAGGGGTTTGAGAATATGAATTATGGAGAGAAACAGTTTTAGAGTTCGAGAATGTGAATTTTGGAGAAGATGAATTTTGATTAAACAAGACGATATGGTTTGTGTTGGAGCAGATGAATTTTGGAGAGAAAGCGATGAACAAAATTGATATGGAAAAAAAGATGACAGGGATAATGAAATTTGGAAAGTTTTACCCAATTTTGATGCATTAGATTTATGATTTACAAAATAAAATAATAATAAAAATGTTTAATTTTGATTTAATCAATGGCTAAATTGCAATAAGTAAAAATATATGACACATCTTATGAGCAAATGTGCAATACACTATAATAATTTTAATGTGCAAAGATATCAATAACTTGAGAAAGTTTTTTGAGTTTACAAAACCAAGTTATCACCATTGAACTAACATCTCAAGTGTGAGTTTAGAATTGTAACCTTAAAGTACATAGTCACTTTAATTATAAATTTTTTTTCTTTCTCTTTCTCAATTTTTTTAACAAGATAATTTTAAAAATGTGTTTTAATATTTTTCATGCACTATAATTACAGTTTAACCTTAATCTTTTTCATACAATATAATCATAGTTTAACAAACAATGAATTTATCAAATAGGAAGAGTTTTGAATCCCTTAAACAAGTGATCAAATGTTCGATCTTTGTCTCTTGTCAACATTGTTTATAACCTTATCAAAATGATTAAAGTTTACTCATGTTAATCTCATTAATTAGAGAGGAAAAATAATGCCGTCTTATAATAGTTTTACCTTCAATTATGTAGGTAAAACACAGCTGATTGTCCGAAAGAAGAAATCAATCAACATTATGGATGGGAGAAATGGACCACGGTACCATGATTTGGATGTATGAATTGGACTTGTATGAAACACATTTGGCCCTATTAAAATGATTCGTCCTCCCACTTGATAGGAACTTGTTCGATTAAGATTGGGTTCATGCAACCTCTTCCAATTTGTCAATTATTACTCCCCAAGTTGATGTACTAGCTCACGAGTGTTTTTATTTTTATTTATTTATTTTATTAGTACCAAGTAACCTGATCCTCAATCAAGTAAACCAAATACTATTAAAAGTACACGTACGTGTGATGCAAATATTATATTTTACAATTTGTTTTCGTGAAAGTAATTGAACCCCCACGATTCATTTGGTATAAACAAGCAAGTAAATATTACCAAAATAAAAAAAAATAATTTGCATCAAAGGGACGTAACTGTAAATAGCATCTTAATTTTATATACTAAAACCAAAGTTTAGGTTTTCACCTTTAAGTTTACCTATATACTATGTTGTTGTTTATGTCATTCTCTTCCCATAAATGTTTGCGTGCGTTTGAAAACATCAATGGCAGCGATGTATGATTTTGACTTATTATTGATGATTATATTTATAACTCATGTGACAATTAGCTCCAAATAAGACAGAAACGTGACCTTGCATTGCTAAGCCAAAAAAAGGAAAAGACATTTTATGTGAACTTTCCTCTCAAAAAAATTATGAGAACTAATTAATTTGAGTGTTAGATAATGATTTTGACAGAAAGTACGTAACTCTTATCCAAATCTCAGAACCTTCAAGATTTACTCCTAGGGCGGTATGTTTTTTAGTTAGGCTATTAACGTTGTACGATTTGATTGGCACAAAAACACACATGATTAGGGGGAGGAAATCTTTAGTTAAAAATGGGTGAAACATGTATGAATCCAATTTTCAATTTTCAAGATTTGTTTGTTGAAGGCTTTTCAAATACCAGTATTCATTGCTTTATTATCTTAATGTATGAATCCATTTCATTAATAATTAGAGGGTACAAATGATAGGGCACATCATAAAAGATATGGGGGTTAGGATGAGATAAAGATGCTCTAACTATAGTGTGATCAATTCATTGCTCTATTATCTTAATTATATATATTTAAGATTATTTTGGTTGTCTATTGTGTGATCAATTTGGCTCCATAGGAATGTGATCATTTTTTAAGGGAATGTCCATCAATTTTCAAGATTTGTTTGTTTGTTGCTTTACATGTGGATTAGAATGTATATATATATATATATATATATATATATATATATATATATATATATATATA
>Ga0228710_1001947_pt1 | contig 31954 bp, 21 predicted proteins | sample MedpolnodulmetaG_FD_177995 | JGI IMG/M metagenome (GOLD analysis project Ga0228710, IMG submission 177995) | Root nodule microbial communities from Medicago polymorpha collected in Santa Monica, California, United States - pink nodules | ecosystem: Host-associated > Plants > Roots > Nodule... | reverse complement strand
TATATATAATATCGTTTGTAATTTACACTCAAATTTTTATAAAATATCGTTGATAATCTACACGCGTTAGTGCAATAAAAAGAGCGAAAAGACTGGTACGTGAGTGACTGTCTTTTCAATAATACTACTAATTTGAATCAAAATTTCATATAAAATATTTTTCATAATTTGCACGTCAGTGTCTGTCTTTCGGCTAGTACCACGTAATAATAGTCATTTCCTTTTTCAAAAACCATTGATATCTGCATGAAATGCAAATAATTTTGATAACTAACATTAGGGATGGGAATAGGCTAGGCCGAATTAGGCTTTGCAAGGCCTAAGCCTGGCCTGCCAATTTTTTTTAAAGCCTAAGTCTGGCCTGCGGCCTGTCATAGGCCTACTTTTTAGGCCTGAGTCTGGCCTTCTGAAAGCCTGATACGGCCTGCTAGCCTGTTTAAAAGCCTATATCTTATGAACATCTTTAAATGAGCGAGCTAATAGATCAATTAGATTAAAGTCTTTTTTGATAATCAACGTGAGGTTTTAGGGAATTTGATTATATATTGTATCATATTTCAATTATAGTTTATAATAATACATTTATATATGCAAAAAATTAATGTATACTGATAATCTTAAATTACTGAAAAAGATAACAAATTTATATTGTAATTCAAAGTACAAAATATAATATAATAATAAATAATATTATTTACTTTACTTAAATAGGCCGACCTAATAGGTTTAAAAGGCTTTTTGACTTATGGTCTGACTTTTTAAGCTAAATAGGCTTCAAAAAAAGCCTAGGCCTTCTCTATTTAAGATAAAAGTCTGGCCTGACCTAACCTATCGTAAGCTAAATCGTAGGCCCATGTAGGCCGGTCTAACCTATTCTCATCCAGGCTCTTCTTAGCAGGTAGGTACTTTGGCATCATTAGCATGATACTATATGTAACAGAAGCTGTAGAAGACCTTTTGATGTATAAACTAAAGATCCAGCTAGTACAATTCAATTCACTAACATGACGAGTAGGCAATTATTCCTCCGAAATTGTAAGTTTCGTCAATTATCCCCCTAACATTAACAAAACTTCAATTACCCACCTAAAATTGCACAACGTTAATCAATTTACCCCCTCTGTCAAATTCTTCTATTAGTCAACATGACGTTTTGCAAATGCCCCCCGAACTTAAAATTTTTTTTTTTTTTTTCACCTTCTTATTTGCTTGACTAATCGATATGAAAATAATATTGAAACCAAAAATCATTAATTGTAGAGTTATGTTTATATATATACATGATCAATGAACCACTGTTCATTAACTTTTGTCTAATTTACATACTTCTTTGCTACATAGATTTTCAGAATTCTTTTTCAATGCAATATCCAAACTTGCTGCAAGTTTGTTCACTTTAGGCTTTATACATGCTCTCTAAATATGTACATAGAATCAATGGACAAAAGCCAAATTTTGATTAATGGGCAAAAAAGACTTCAACCACACTGCAGGACCACGATCAACATATTTTATGGTTGGACATGTATGAGAAATTTTCACCTGCACAATGTGTTGGTGTATTTGTGTTCCATGATCACAACAATCACCACATATAAAAGATTTCCATCCTTTAAGCAATGTGAATAAAAGTATTCAGGTAAAACTAAAAGTGAATATCAATATTTATTTTTTCTGCAAGTAAATATGTGCATCAAATTATACATAATTGGAGGAAGATGCGTGAACGGGGCATTTTGAATCAAGGATAAAAAAAATATATAAATTTTTAAGTTTGGGGGGCATTTTGCACATAAGTGCAAAACTTCATAGGGGTATTTGCAAAACGTCATGTTGACTAACAGAAAAATTTGACGGAGAGGGTAAATTGATTAACGTTGTGCAATTTCAGGGGGGTAATTGATGAACTTACAATTTCGGAAGGTAATTAATTGCCTATTTACTCCTAACATGATATATATAGTTAAATATCTATCATTTGAAAACATTAGCTTCTTAACGAAACATGCCAAAACTTGATACCTTGGAATGCAAGTAACCATATTGTGAAGTACTTGCAATGTAGGCTTAACTAAAATATTTGAAAGGTTTGATTTTCCATGATACACTTTCTAGAACATTTTATTTTCCATTTTCTTTCTAATAGAGAAGTAGAAATCTATACTATGTAAAGAAAACTATACATTTCAGCAATCTAATATTAAGTCAAATTAAATTAAGAGACGATGAATATTAACATTTTGGTTAACTTTTTCCTTTCTAAAAATATCCTCAACTTTCAATACAAATAACACATATAACAAATAGTCTATATTATATATAAAGAAAACTATCTCTTTCAACACTTTTGGACTGACTTTTTCCTTTTCAAAAATAGCCTCAATTTTCAATACAAATAACACATGTAACAAATAGATAAGAATAAATTTATATATTAAAACAAATGTAACAAACACAGTATGAATAAATATACGTATGTTTTTTCCCTTTATCATTTAAAAAGTGTAACAAACTTGATGAATATATTTATACTTATTTTTCCATTATCCCAATTATACCCTTAAACAACTTTTTCTATATTAAAGATTGTTGTTTGCGTCATTAAAAAAAAAAAGATTATATTTATTTGTTATATTGTTGATGTCATTGAAATAGATAATCATAATTAGTTTGGTTTGTTGTAACTTGAAAGCAACAAACATTTATATTTTTAGTTTTAATCAAAATAAAAAATTCATGTAAAAATACCTTCATAATTTTCAAACGTTAGCGTAATATAAAAAGCGAAAAGATAGACACGTGAGTATCTGTCTTTTCGCTAGTATAATATAATGTTTTTTTCTTATTGGTCGTTGTTGCTGTGTATATTTGATTGTGAAAAGAAGTTAAGAGAATGTTTGTTTTTGAAAAGAAGTTAAGAGAATGTTTGTTTTGTTTTCTAGAGCGCAAGATGGAGGAAGGATGGTGCTAGTGATCGTGACTGAGTGCTGCCAGCTTAGCGATTAGTTAGTTACGACCGTCTTTTCGCTCTTTTTATTACGTTAACATTTGAAGAAAAAAAATTAATGACACAAACAACAATCTTTAATATAGAAAAAGTTGTTTAAGAGTATAATTGGGATAATGAAAAAATAAGTATAAATATATTCATCTAGTTTGTTATACTTTTTAAATGATAAAGGAAAAAAGACACAAACATATATGTTTGTTACATTTTTTCAATATTTAAAAATTTATTCTTATCTATTTATTACATGTGTTATTTCTATCGAAAATTGAGGGCATTTTTTAAATAGAAAAGGTCAGCCCAAAATAGCTTAAAAGGTCTCTCTTTTTTTTTATACATAGTATAGATTCCTTTCGTTTTTTCAAAAACACTTCCACCTATGGAAACCGCGGACATTGTCGGCATCACCCTTAATGTATTTCTCGGGTTCATCTTGTTTGCATTCATCATATATTTCTGCTGCGATGGTTTATCCTCGATTAATCTACCGCCACCATCACCACCATCACCGGCAAAAATTCAAGCAGTGATAGACTCTCTCCCTGGATTCCCTTTCTCATCCATTACGCCTCACGACTCCACTGAATGCTCGGTTTGCTTAGCGGAGTTCAGTGAGTCGACAGATCTCCTCCTCCATCGTCTCCCATGTCTCCATGTATTCCACGCCGTCTGCATTGATATTTGGTTTCGTGAGCGCCTGACATGCCCCTTCTGTAGATCGGAACTTCTCCCTTCCTCTTCTTCTTCTTCTTCTGAGGTACATGTTAGTGTCGTATAGTCCTTCTGATTGCCGTCGCGTCCGAATTATTCTTTCCGTGCTCCTGCTGCTGCTATGAGATAGAAATTGTTGAGTTGCTTCGTCGATATGAAGAGTTTTATCAATGCTTTTGTCCTTAGTCAAAGTTATTATTATGTACATTGGTCCGTACTTGTTTTCTTAGTGAATCACACGTTTGGTTCCACTTTTATACCTAGTAAAATTGATTTTAGAAATCATAGGCAAATTGATTGTGACATGTTTACATACTCACAACTAAATTGATTTTGTTTTTAGAATATATTCTTACTTCAAGCCATAATTTATAACTTTTATCTCTATGATTGATTTTTAGCTTTGAATATATTTTTCAACTCTCATTCACATGAATATATACAAACATAAATCATTTTACCTCAAACTTACTTTTAGTTCAAATCAATTTTATAGAATCAATTAATTGAAAATTAACTTTTTCACATAACAACCAAACGCACACTAAGGGTACCAAAAATGACATATGGATTGTATTTATTCATCATGTTTTATGTTTAGTTATGAGAATTGAAAACTAGAATAAACTTAGAGGCCACTCAGCATTGTGAATTTGTTATTTACGATATGGTGAGTATGTTAAGTGTTTGTCCTAACAAATGTGTGATAATCTAGGCCATTCATTTTTATTTAATTAGTCCATTCGTTTTTATTTAATTGTTGTTTTAGAATAATAACATGTTTTTAAAGTTTTGTCCTATTATATCTTCATTCTAATCCAATAATAAATACTTAATTTTTTGTAACAAATTTTCTCTTCTCAATAAATTTGATTGGGTTAATTGTTTAAATTGACCCTGTAAAATACGCGATGTCTGAAAAATGACACTGTAAAATAAAAAATAGATATTCTAACCCTGTAATTTGATATTCTTCTTATTTTTTACCCTATAATATACGTGTGATCCAAAAATGCGATCTAGAGATTGAATTTTTTATGATTTTTTTCAGGCATCTTTAGGATGTTAAAACATGAGTTTACACAAAAAAAATCAGATTTTTCCGACTAGGGACGGATTTATTATGAATTTTTATCCTCCATAATTACGAATTTCTTATACAATTCATAATTAATTAGTATCTCGTTTAAAAACTCCAAAATTTTATGGTGAAGGTTCTTATGATGTTCTTACCATGCCTACAAAATTAGAGAACGGAATTGGACCCGTGAGGATACGCTTACTTGGAACAAAATTGCAATTTCACACGTTTTGATTAAAAAATAGAAAAAATTGAAACATCTTTAAAATGCTATGAAATTTTACATATCATTTCTTATGTATTTCTATAGATGTCTCTGCAAACAATTAACTCAAAATTCAATTTTTAGATTGGGTTTTCATTATTTTGTTTTGAGTTTTTTGCGCTTTAAAAATTCATAAGTAATTTGTCCTTAGTTGGAAAATTATAATTTTTTGTTTAATATTATATTTTAATGTCCTAAGCAACCTGGAAAAAATCATGAAATTTTTTTTGCCTTTAAGTATCTTTTTTGGACTTCAACTATATTACAAGGTAAAAAATAATAAGAATCTCAAATTACAGAGTTGAAATATGTGTTTTTTAGTTTACAGGGTCATTTTTCAGACTTTGAATATATTATAAGGTCAGTTTCAATAATTAACCCAATGTGATTTGATTCCAAATATTTCTTCCATAACAAAAATTGATATTCTCTCTCTACCAAACTCCTTTTTTGCACAATTTATCTCTTCCATAACAAACAAATTTTTTCATCAAAATTATTCTTTAGATTTGCACTTAAATTGTTGACAGTATTATTTATAGAATTTCAACATCCATTAGAATGGAGTAATATAATAAGGGTCGTGTTAACTTGTGCCCTTAGGACACATGTTAAGCATTAATTTAATTCCATTAATGGTAAGAATTTAATGAAAAAAATTAATATTAAAAATTTTGAGCAATAAATTAACACAATTTCCAATACATAATTTCTGTTAGTAGAATTCTTAACATGTACCTTGAGGGCACAAGTTAACATTTCCCTATAGTAATTTTGGTAGTCATTAAGTTTCATAAAATTAGAGAATAGATATACCATTAAATAATTTTCTTTTATTAATGTTATATATTGTTGGTGTTGTTAAAAAGCATAAGATTTTTCTTTAAAAAAAACAATAATTTTGACACATCATCAAAATATAACAAATAATTTAACATCATCAAAATATGCAAATAATTTTGATAACCAACATACTTATTAGGTTCTTCTTAGCAGGTACTTTGGCATTGTTAGCAGGATACTATATGTAACAGAAGCAGTAGAAAACCTTTTGATGTATAAACTAAAGATCCAGATAGTACAATTCAATTCACTAACATGACATAGTTGAATATCTATCATTTGAAAACATTAGCTTCTAAACGAAACATGCCAAAACTTGATACCTTGGAATGCAAGTAACCATATTTTGAAGTACTTGTAATGTAGGCTTAACTAAAATAATTGAAGGGTTTAATTTTCCATGATACACTTTCTAAAACATTCTATTTTCCATTTTCTTTCTAATAGATAAATAGAAATTGAAATAAGATATTCTTGTAACTAACTAATTGCTGAGATGGCACCTATCACTCATTCACGATCACTAGCACCATCCTTCCTCCTTCTTGCGCTCTAGAAAACAAAACAAACATTCTCTTAACATCTTTTCACAATCAAATATACACAGCAGCAACAACCACCAACAAAAAAAACATTATATTATATTCCTTTCTTTTTTTCAAAAACACCTCCACCTATGGAAACCAGTTACATTGTCCGCATCATCGTTTATGTATTTAGCTGGTTCATCTTGCTTGCATACATCATATTACGCATATTACTCCCCATTTTATCCCCGTCACGGAAACCATCACCGGCGGAAATTCAAGCAGTGATAGACTCTATCCCTGGACTCCCTTTCTTAACCGTTACGCCTCACGACTCCACTGAATGCTCGGTTTGCTTAGCGGAGTTCAGTGAGTCGACAGATCTCCTCCTCCGTCGTCTCCCATGTCTCCATGTATTCCATGCCATCTGCATTGATACTTGGTTTCGCCAGCGCCTGACATGCCCCTTCTGTAGATCGGAACTTCCCCCTTCTTCTTCTGAGGTACATGTTAGTGTCATATAGTCCTTCCGATTGGCGTCGTCCTGAATTGATTCTTTCCGTGCTTCTGTTGCTGCTATGGAGATAGAACTTGTTGAGTTGCTTCGTCGATATGAAGAATTTTATCGATGCTTTTTTCCTTCGTCGAAGTTAGTCATTAATGGATACTAAAAATTTTAGGACCTTATCACTTACTCTTAAAGCTTATTAGGTTGGCTAATCACTTAACCTAATTTTTTTCCCTCTAAATACATGTTATTAATTGCTAATTGCTAATCACTTTAACCCTAAAAATTTGAATTTGCCTTGCCATTTGTTATTTTCCCTCTAATTCGTTTGCATTTAATGAGGTTTGGTTATAGCAGTGTTAGTTGGAACTTGCATTGCAAACCAATCAAATTTAAAACCACTCAGCCCACCCTTGGCTATTTCCAAGGCATTTATACTTATCTCTTCACACTCCCTTCCTGCTAGAATGGATTGAAACACATCCTTTCATCTTCATTGAATCGTCCAAACCCAAAATATTTATCTTCCTGAATATCTCTCCCTCTTCCTTTCTTTTCTTCCTAATTTTCTGAAAGGGGTTGCTACAAACTACATATTAGCCTATAGTAGTAGTGGTAGAGAGTGAGCAATAACCAGTGTAATATGACTGATCAAATTAGTTTAAATTATTTATTTAGTTAGAAATCAGTGCAAATCAATTCCAGCTAAAACTATTTACCATTTGAATAATAATGGTAATGATGGTGCAAGTTTAAGAAAAGGCTTTGCAGTTATCAAACACCACACATCAATTTTTTCCCATGAAATTTCATCTAAATTGTTTTACAACCGAAATATAAAAACAATATCTATAAATTGTTTCACTAAAATAAGAACATTGTTTTTTTTTAATGAGGACCACAATGGAGTATTATTTCATATAAAAGTAGAACATTGTTTCTGTTCAGAAGTGCTCATATAAGAAGACATTGAATATTATTTTGATAAAATTGTCCACCAATAAAACAAGTGTATTGTTGGTTACTATGTCGTTTAATAAAATACTGGGAATTTACTATTTTTAATATAAACAAAATATGTTCATGCAGCAGATTATATTTTGTGTTACTTTTTGTTTTATTTTGCGTTGTAAATATTAGCAATTTAACTGTTGTTTGTAGGATATTCACATCCCGATGCAGTGTTAAATGTCTATCTCCATTTGCTTTAAATGTTGTTTGAGAGCTACTTCTGTAGAAGGGTTGAAGATATTAATCACATATCAAGACGGTGAAGACAATGAAATGACATCCAAGTCGTCTATGAGGAAGTATTTTGTGTGTAGTATAAAAAATCCACATTTAGGAGATTGTAGAACTTCATTATCCATTGGTGTTACATTTTAATTAACGATACATTGCTATCGATTGACAATACATTGATATTAAATTTTCTTTATATTTTGTTTCGGTATTCATTTCATATTAAGATTAGCAACTATATTTTGGCTAATAAGACCCGTGCGATGCACGGGTCACCAAACTAGTTGTATTATATTTAACTTCAGTGATTTTAAAGGATGTCTGACCAAACTAGTGGTATTTGTTGTGGTTTTCGAAGCCATAAATTGCTTAGGTCCTTGTTTTGAATATGTTTGTTTGTTAGGTAATAATGTTCATTAGAGTATTCTTTTGATGATGTTATTATGTGGGTAGATATAGGGTAGAATCATGTTAAAGCACTCTTGCAAGTGTCTCTTCTTTTGTTATCTTTATCCTACATGTCAGATTTAGTATACACATATTGAAAAAATCCTTTGTTTTGGGAAAAGTTTGTTTCTAGCACTTTGAATTGATTCAAATTGCTTTGAATCGTATCACTGAAACTCTTTGTCCTGTGTTTGAAAAATTTGAATTGATTCATGTATTAGTGAGTCGTATCATGCATGATTCGATTCAAACTATTTTGATTTATATAGTTGTTTCTCTCTGAGACTTTGATTTTTGTCTTATTGATTCCATTCACATGTTTAGCGAATCGTATCAATCTTCATGGTGGGAAACTTGAATCGATTCAATACAGGTCTAAATCGTATCAATCTTCATGCTTCATCTTGTTTGTCATTTTGCTGTCCAACTCGAATCACATATTAAGTGAATGGATTCAACACGTTGTGTTTGGCCAAAATATTGCACTTGCCTATCTTATTCTCCTATCACCCAAACTACTTAATCATTTGCAACTATTCTCTCTAGAGTCTCCAATCCTCACTGTCCATTTGTTCTCTCTAGTATTGAAAGATCGACTTCGATTAATTACAAATTCAATAAATGATTTAGGCGCTAACGTTGTAGTTTTAGAAACATAGGTATTCTGATGACTAACATTTTATTGTATTATTTGTAGATCGTTGTATACTATTAATTTTGGTGTTATAAGTTTGTTCGTGAATTCCTCTTTTATGTTTTTAACGATGTTGAACATATTATTGTATTCGATATACTCTATCAAATAAAATAAATAAATATCATTTTGTTTTAGTAAAAAACAAAAAAAAAAAAAAAAAAAAAAAAATCAAATTCAATATAAAAGCCAAATATCCAAAAATCAAAATAAAAATAAAAAATAAAAAATTTAGAAGTTACGAAATCACGGTAAAACACTAAAATTGAGAGACCTAATTCAATGAGGTGCACAGGGACCAACTAAGAACAAAGCTTCACTAGTAAGAATATGAATGGGATGGCAATGGGTACCCTATGGGTAGGGTATTACAGTGCCCTTTCCCATACCCGCATTTGCAAAAAATACTCGTATCCGTGTTCGTACCTTCATAGACAACAACTTTAGTCCCCTTTCTCATACCTTATGAGTACCTAAGTGCTCATACCCGCACCCATTACCTGCACTTTAACTATAAAAAGACAATAAAAACATCACAATTGAAATAAAAAGCCAAATATCACATTTGGTCCTTTAAGTTAGTCCTTTAAGTTTCGAAAGTTTCAATTAAGTCCTTTTAGTTTGACAAAATTCACAAGTTAGTCCTTTAAGTTTCAAAAGTTTCAAATAAGTCATTTTAGTTGATAAACTATTTCACCGTTACCTCTGCTGTCAGTATCCGTTTAACTGATGCTGATGTAGCCGTTAAATTGTTGACTTGGATCAAAAAGCTGCCTTTTAAAAGCTCCAGAGTGTCAAAATGCTACATTTAATGGTCACAAATGATCATTTATAGTGCTAGAAAGACCACTATTTACAACAACAAATGCATTTCTAGCACTATTAAACGACATTTACAGTGCTAGAATGATATTTGTGACCATTACACGTAACGTTTTGACACCTTGAAGCTTTTAAAAGGCAGCGTTTTGATCCAAGTCAACAACTTAAAGGCTACATCAGCATCAATTAATTATTAACTGACAACAGAGGTAACGGTGGAATAGTTTATCAATTAAAAGGACTTATTTGAAACTTTTGAAACTTAAAGGACTAACTTGAGAATTCTGTCAAACTAAAAGGATCTACTTGAAACTTTTGAAACTTAAAAAACTAACTTGAAAATTTTGTCAAACTAAAAGAACCAAACGTGGTATTTGGCCGAAATAAAACTACGGTACAATTTTTTTAAAATTAACTCATAAAATAGTACGAATCGTAGTATTTAGTGAAATAAAAAACATCCAAAATATCCCTAAAAAATTGTACACCGGGCATGATGGAGTTGTTATTGTATTAAGAAGTTTTTTGGTTTAAGTCTAGGTTTAGGCTTAAATAGTTATATAAATTAATTAGTTATACAACTAAAATAAATAAATTATTTATGATATTATATAAAGGGTTTTGCTAAAAGCCACCCATGAAGGTGTCTTTTAGCAACCGAATGTGTGATTTCCATTTTTTAGTTATAACTTTGCTAAAAGACACATTCATAAAATGTGTCTGTCTTCTAGCAAAACTCTTATATAAATATGTATATGTGGGGTTATTGGTCTGGGCAGTATAGTACCCTTACCCATGCCCATACCAATTTAAATTTGTGGGTATTACTATAGCCCCTACCCAGTCCCATAAAAGCGAGGTTTTACATTACCCATTGTGAGTATTTTTTACGAGTATCTATTGGGCCTAAGTCTAATCGCCATCCTTAAATATGAGCGACCTAATTCGCTTGTCTCTGACTAAACTTCATCTTATAAAAATATCGATCATAATTTTCAAACTTTTACCTGATAAAAAGAGGGACGGGCACCGTCTTTCCGTCGTTTCGTTGGTCAGTATAGTGTGGGAGTTGCCAATTTCAAATTTTATTTAGATAAGTCAGGTGGACCATCTTTCAAAAAGAAAAAGTGAGGTGGACCAATGAAAGAGGAAGTATCCAAAAGCGTTACTGTTACAAATATTCATATCTTTTTTAACCAACCTTGTGATGACAATTCACAGCATCGAACAACAGAATAATATTCGCGCTACAATAATTCAATCATTTCTTTTTCATTTTTCATTTTCCGATCGAATCTAAATTCTCCGATTTCGTAACTATCTCCGGCGATGAAAACTCCGAACAACAACCACCGTGAAAAGCTCCGGCGAGTCGCCGGCAATAACAACAACCACCGTTTTCGGAAACGATCTTTCAAGAGAGATATTGAACACGTCGCTTCTGAGACTTACTTGATGACTCGTCTTGCCTTCACCCTTCTTCAATATCTCGGGTCCGTACTTTTATTCTCACGTATTTAATATATAAATTTATACTGACAGTGTAAAAATAGCTTTATACATACATAATAGTAATATATGTTGTCTGATGAATGAAAATCAATATGACAAGAATTTAATTAACATACTCTATCAGTGTATGGGGTTATTTCACATATACATCTAATACTTTACCCCATGCATTTAAGGATGTTGTAAAATGATTAATGATGCGGCAACATATAATGTATATGTAAAATAATTTTACACTGTCAGTGTATAAAACTTAGCTTAATGAACATATAAAAACACATAAGTTGTTACCACGTCAAAAAATATATGAGTATGTATGAATTGTTATATTCATTAATTAATGCGATAACACATCATTTTATGCATATGTAAATAATTGTAAACTGATAGAACACACTAACTAAGTAGTTTATAGTAACCTGAAATCAGCAAATTGCTTTTGAGGTGCTTGAAAGTTTCAATTTTTATTTTTTATTTTTTTTAAGAAAAAACGTGTTGTTTGGATACGTTGCTAAATATGTAGCTGTTGTCGTACACATGAGGGAGGTGTTAGCTCGGTGGTAAGAGTATAACTTTGTTATACTAAGTTCGAATTCTTTTGGGACGATTGTCAAATGACCTTTATTAATGAAAAAAAAGAGGTTAGTGTAATTGATGTTACACGGTTTAAGTATCTTGGGTCCATAGTATAAAACAACGGAGAAATAGGAGATGTAAACCATTGAATTCAAGTTAGGTGGTTGAAATGGAGGATGTCCTTAGGTGTTTTATATGATACGAAAGTACCGCTACGACTGAAGGGAAAATTTTATCGGGTAGCTGGAAGACCGACGATGTTGTATGGGATAGAGTGTTGGGCGGTAAAGAAACAACATGAAAATAAATTAAGCGTAACAAAGATGAGGAGGATGTTGCGTTGGATGTTTGGTAAGACTAGATGGGATAAGATTAGAAATGTCAATATTAGAGATAGAGTTGGGGTATCACCTATAGTAGAAAAGATGGCTAGAAACTAGACTTGTTGTTTGGGCATCTAGAGAAAAGTCTTGTTGGTGTGTTTGGATCAATAATTTCTATTAAGTGCTTGTCATACAAGGGTTTGTGTATAAGTTGTATCTATAATCAAGGAGGAAATGAGGTTAAACTCTTCCTAAGCACTTATTTAGCTTTGTCTTTATCCATAAGCTATCTTAGAGTTCATAAAATAAGCTCAAAACAATTTATTTTAATATTATAAGTTATTTCCATAAACTCTTCCAAACAAGCTCTTTCAAACACCCCCATCATCATAAATAGTATAAGTTTTAGAAGCATATGCATGCATGTTAAGCTTTTATTTTCATAATCTGCAATATTTTGGCGCTCACGAAAACAAGGCAAAAACAGTTTGAAGTATTTCGTAAGTATTTTCCTGAAATTTGCCTGTACCGTGTTGAGAGTGTCTGGTTGAAAGTATGAAAGAAGATGAAGATAAGTAAACAGTCCTGTTCAAAAGAATATGCTGATATAAATGTTGCCTCTAATATGCACCAAAGTACTGTTATATAACACTTTATGTTTATATGCATGAAGATTATTTTGTTGTGGCATAAATTGAATCCTGATTTATGATCTGCGGTGTGTTTGATGTTTTATTGAAATTCTGTTCAGGGTTGGTTACCGTTGGATTACGCAATTTCTAGCTCTTGTTATATATGCCATGTTTCTTTTGCCCGGCTTTCTACAAGGTTTGCTACTTCACCTTCAGGGATATAGCTGATCATATATTTTCTTAATGATTTTGTTTAATTAAAGTAGTCAATGATGTTTCCTTCCAGTCATCCAACGACATTAACAGTAATCATCTCATTTATTTGTCTCTAGTTCTTATCTTTTCCTTACTATTTATTTTTTGCAGTTGCATATTGCTATTTCTCCTCAAAGAAGGTGAAGCGAAGCATTGTTTACGGAGATCAGCCTAGAAACAGGTAAATTAAAACACTAGTAAATATATCCTGTGATTTCGATCATTCCATGCACTAGGTGTCCAATTTCATGTGAATTGTGGTTTTGCAGGTTGGATCTATATCTACCGGCTGATGTCTGTGAACCTAAGCCAGTTTTGGTCTTTGTAACTGGGGGAGCATGGATTATTGGGTGAGTGGTTTATCTGGTTTTGCTTGAAATCTGGTGTTAGCTGTTAAGTTACTTGCTGTGTTGTTGATTCTTATTCGGAGCATACAATAGTACCCTCTTTTCCATGTTAAGCAATGTAGTTAAAATCACGAGAAACATCGTAAGATCATAGGGTAATACGATCTCAGTCGTCCCTTCCAATCTATCGCGTGCGTAGAATTGTATTTAGCTTGGATTGGACAATATCGTGTGTGACATCGTAGAAATCAAGGGATAGTGCAATCTCAAACGATTCTGAAATTCACCCTAACTGACCACGAGTTTTGCAAGTTCAGATTTGGAATTGGAAGAAAACTCTGCGATAATATTTGGAACAGCTTCATCATCTAAGCTATAGTGCAATGATTCCTTTGTTGTTGGAAATGCCATATACCTTGAAAAGTGGCAAGCAGTGTTGTTTGTGCTTCAATTATAAAGAAATACAGACAGAACTATTGGGTGTACATGTAACAAAATAATTTAACGGGTGGCGATTGATAGCTGCTTCAATTCGGAACGACATCACGCCCAGTGGTTGAAATTGAATTTTGAAAACTCAGTCAGACTTAAAGGATTTAGTTGATGTAACAGGCAATTTGAATTCTTTCTTGCTTTCTCATATACCAAAAGTTATTGTTCCAAAGCACCTTTACTAATTTGGTTGTGTATATGCATTTATATTATATACCTATGTTAATTATGTATTACCTTTTAAATATAAATGAATTCTCCTTGGATTTTGATTCAGGTATAAAGCATGGGGATCCCTTTTAGGACTACAATTGGCAGAAAGAGACATTATGGTGGCATGCATTGATTACAGGTACCTGGTCTCAGTTCAGGAAGTGCAAGATTGAATCTACAATTTACCTTTGGTCTGACTTCCTCTATGTTTGAGGTATTCTGGTGGACAAATTGGGCGCTTTCTAGTCTATTCCTCTATTTTAGAGTATTGAGTCTAGGCTAATCATAATTTTTCCCCCTCGGTAAAAACTATACATCACCCTTACGAGAACATGTCTAGAATGAATATCTTAATGCTTGATAGCTTAGAGGTAATAAAGACGACCCAATGATAAATTATTAACCCCTCTTTGAATACTAAGTTTATTCTATATGTAGCATTTAAAATATCTTCTTTATGTGTGAATGCAGAAATTTTCCTCAAGGAACCATCAGTGACATGGTAAATGATACTTGCCAGGGAATTTCCTTCGTCATCAACAACATAGCTAGTTATGGAGGCGACCCTGATAGGTGACATGCTGCGACTATACATGATTCTTTTTCATCATATCTTTATACATTGAGATTGATCTTTTTTCTTTTTATTGATAATTATGTAATAGGATTTACCTAATGGGACAATCTGCTGGTGCACATATTTCATCGTGTGCTTTACTGGAACAAGCAACCAGAGAAATTGAAAATGGAGATGGTGTTTCTTGGAGCGTTTCACAGTTAAAAGCTTATTTTGGTTTATCAGGAGGGTAAGACATTGTCTTCTGCGATACAAGAAAACGGTCAATTTCAGTAACATGTCTAGCACTTATTAGTTTGAAATCAATGAGTCACACACTTTTGAAATGGGTCCTGCATAAAGTGGTGGGACCCACATGTATTTCATCCAATGAGGGAGGGAGTGTTGAAAAGAGAGTGTTCCTAGCACTTCTCTTCATAGAATTTCCTGTTAACCATTGTTGATGTTATTTTGATAGAAAGGTGCCTCTTAAGCTGAAAGAGAGGAAAGTTTTACCATGCAGCCATTAGACTACCTAATTGAGGAATAATTGCGTATAAGTTCCAGATTTTCAAGAGAGAACCTGACCTAGAAGGACATGGGATTGGAACAAAATCAAAGGAAGAGAAAATGAGGGAACATTAGCTGGTAAAGGACCAACACGTGCATAATAAGATATAAGTGTTGCAGAGAAGGGAATGTTGTGTTGGATAAGTGGCCAGATTAGAAAAGATAAAATCAGAAACAAATGTATCAGAAAAATTAGAACCAGCACCTATTGGTGAAAGTCGTAGAATTAATTCTATGATGATTTGAGCGCCAAGAGAAGAAGGCCAACATAGTTTAGTCAGAAGAAGTTCATCAAGTAGAGGATAGCCAACTTGGGTATATTAAGATCTTTAAAAACTCAAATGAAACCATTAAAAAGGATTTAGACCTAAATAAATTATCTGAAGAATTAGTTTAGACAAAAACAATGACATCATGTGATTCACGAGCTGATACTACCTAACATGAAACTGATTTGGATTTTGTTGCTGAGAAGTATTCTGCCTCGATCATGGATGATCTGATACCCCTTTTCTTCTGTGGTAAAAGGCTTAAGATCCTAAAAATACATTAAAAATTTCTCTGTGACGGGAAACACTGGTGGTGACTTTTAATATCAGAGCATTATGTTTTGTGAGAGCTAGTGCGATTCTCCAAACGCCTATTAAATTACACTCACAACACTGTTAAAGCATAGTTGCCATATACGTAGATGTTCTAGAATAAAAGTTTGATGCACCGTATTTTTGCAGACAATTATCGTCATTAATGTGCTTTATTTTGCGAAAGTAATCTTGAAGGAAGTGATCTCTGGGGACCATATCTTTAAAATAAATTTGCTTCTAATCGTAATAATCAATAGCATGTTACATGTCACAACATATTCTATATTTTTTAGACTGTCAAACCTCATTAAGTGATAATGTTGTAAGTTTAAGTGATGCCCTTGGGTCATTGATAGTATTTAAGGTAGGAGAAGGCCATTTAACAAGTATATTTGTTGTATGCATGCTAATGATCATGGTGATGTCCATCCAGCCTAGTTTTGTAAATTACAACCACTAAGTGCTGGACCAGTAAGCTACTAATCTATTTAATATATATGCTTAAAGTGATGAGAAAATTGGTTTAGTCTCTTGGTATTTTGTATGTTTCAATAATCATTTTCATTTTATTTTTGCTTTTCACTAGGCAAAGAGATTAAAAAAAAAGTGGTTTCAGTCTTGTTTTGTGAGATTAAGTTCGGTCAGGTCACTGACAACTGTACCACTGAATTATGTTCCCTGATCCATTAGTTTATATATGTCAAAGGATCATCAATTAACCCATTCAACATGTGTGCAGATACAACTTATTGGATTTGGTCGATCACTTTCATAATAGAGGCTTGTATCGTTCCATTTTTTTGAGGTATGTCCCAAAGACCTTGGTTTCTTTACGGCTATGGTATGTTAAATCATCTTCGAATTCTTGTAACGTTATTATTACTGTAGCATAATGGAAGGTGAACAATCTTTGAAGAAATTTTCTCCCGAACTCAAAGTTCAAGATACGTGCATCAAAGATTCCATTCCTCTCTTGCCCCGTATCATTCTTTTCCATGGAACTGGTGATTATTCCATACCATCAACCGCCAGGTGAGTGTGTAGACTTGAAATTCATTGATGTCATTCTATTTTACGGCACTGGAAGAAACTACTACAGTTCTTAATGATAAACTTTCGTGTTGTATTGTCAGCAGAATTGGTTTCACTTATAGATATAACTGAATGATTGTTTGCAGTGAAAAGTTTGCTGATGCTCTTAAGGAAGCTGGGGCTAGTGCTGAGCTGATTCTATATGATGGGAAAACACATACAGATTTGTTTGTCCAAGTAAGTTAAAATTTATGCCATATTCTTTGTGTCTAACTAAAGTCAGTTTTTAATTTTTTTTACTTAACAGATTTAAATGATTTCTATTATGCAATTTTTTTGTAAAATAACTGTCCAGTAACAGTTAAGTCAGAACATGTAAGGAAATAAAAGGAGAGAAGGAAAAATTAGTTGGATGTTATTTTAAATTGTGTTGGGAGTTAGAATAACTCTTGAGTCCGTAACAAATCGAGAGAAGTGAGGGGAGAGTTTCGGGTCTCACAAAGACCTGGATATCAATGTTTACTTCTGTATTGTTCATATCCCATCTGGGTTCTGATATATCCTAGGTACAGAACTAGGGATTTTTTTCAACAATTCTCTAGCCTGTTGTTCCTTTGACATATGACTATCTGAATATTAGCTTTCTAATGGATATGATGGGAATTTTGGTCATTTTTTGTGTTAAAATACAGTTTCGGATTCTCTCATGTTAAATTTCACCATCGTCAAATGAAAATTGTGTCATTTCTCTTTCTTTAAAACATACAGAATATTTTTTTCAAATATTTATGAAGAAAGTGATAGACACAATTTTAACATGAGATAATATTTTTTACATAGCTATCCCTGAGAGAGTGATAGGCACAATTTTATAACGTCAGATAATTTGACTTAAAGATCTGTCAATTTTTCAAAATGTTGTGTTTTGTACTTACACTTGGGCCTGTTTGTATCGGCTTATATGAACTTATCTAATGCGATAAGCACTTGTGAGATTGTTTGTGGAAAGAAATTATGAGACTATTTATTCCATAAACTGTTTTCAGCTAATTTCCAAAAGTTTGTGAAAATAGTTTGGCTTTTTTTTTATTTTTTATGTTTTATTTTTTTATAGAAGTAGATTATTTATAAACACTTATCTGATAATTACTTATGCGATAAGCATTTAATTACACCGTTTATCCATACAGGGCCGTAAGGCAGAGCTTCAATTGGAAAATACTTGTTATTTTGTTTTGTCTAACGAGCTTCTTTTTTTCTTTTCGAACAAGCTGTCTAAACAAGCTTCTTATTTTCAACTGTGCTGTCAGGATCCGCTCCGAGGTGGTAAAGATGACTTATTTGATCATGTACTTGCTATAGTACATTCCGATGATAGTGATGCTCTTGCAAAGGATGCCGTAGCGCCACCAAGACGACGGCTTGTTCCTGAGATTTTATTAAAGATAGCCAACAATATCAGTCCCTTCTAACATTGTTGCTGGCTGGATTTTCATCTTTCCCTTCACATTTTATACAGCATTTTGTGTATTCATGAACTTCTCTTGTTTTAGTGTGTGTGTATATATACCTCAAACTCTTCATTCATTGAATCGCACTATATTTCTTGGGGGGTATAGGATGAGGTTCCTTATAATGTAGCCTATCAGAATGCAAGGTGTTACCTAGAAGTTCATGTTACAGTCATATATTCTATGCACATTTATATGTTAAATTTAATTACTCTCTTGGAAGTGAAGTAATTGGTTATGCTTCTTTAGGTTTGAATGTCCGTATTCAATGGTTACGATATGGAGTAACTTTAAAATATATATATTTTATGGTTACTCCATATGATAATCATTGGTTTAATTTTAATCCAATGGTTCCAAATATACTTTCATTATGGCACACGAGTCCACTTTGAAAATCTTTTTTTTATCCCCAAACACATTGGATTGTGATTGGAAAAATCGAGTGTTCAAACTATCATGAAAGTAATTTATTTCATTAATATCATTTTTTTTTACAAATATTTCATTATTATCATTTATTAAATTATTATTTTTTAAAATGAAATAGATTTGTTCCATAAAGCCAACAACTCACAGGCCGCCCTAAGTCCACAAGCCAGGCAAAGGTAAAAATAGATAAACTACCGCATATACTAACAAATGCAACATGAAAGTGAAGCTAAAATTAAAGCACAAAGCAATTGTTCGGGAATTATATCCAACCAGTCACGCATGCCTCAACAGGAAAACAAATAAGTTGGGAACAAACCATGACAAAAATACAATAAGTACATGGTAAGCCCTCCACCTTTTCAAGTACGCCTACAAGCGGATCGTCGGATTGGCTGCCAACAATGTCAGCCAGTTCCTCAATGGTACCCGCCTCCACGGTACCACCTTCAGAAGGGACCTCTCGAGAACCATCTCCTGGTTCGCCTTCAGCTGAAGCATCACCCGGAGACCCCTTCTGATCAACAAGTCCTTCATCCTCAACAACCTTGCAAGGGTTAAGGAGATTATAATCCACTTCCACTCTGTGAAAGTGGCGAACTAGATCAACCCCATTCTAGAAGGAATCGTAACCGAGCTTCTCCATGACGATACATAATTTCTCCTTCTTAATAAAAACAACCGACTTCTCCAGCTCCAAGGCCATCTTGGCAGAAAGTAGGTGATAACCGACAAATAAGTTGGTTATCATGTTGCACTTAGCCCCCATAATGGACAAGTAATTGAATGATTGCATTGCCTTAAACATCTAATCAGTGCCTATTTTAGGATTTTATAGTCTTAAGTGTTTTTAGTACTTTGGAACTAGTAATGCTTGTTTATGATGTTTGATGATGTAGGTTAAGGAATGGCTCTGAAGATGTAGGTAGTTGCAGCGTGGATTGAAGATGTATTGCTGAAGATGTGGAGAGCTGCATTGTCCTGGGACTCTAGTCGGGTCATACATAGTACACAGGTGTGGGTCCAATATGTCCATTGCTTAATGCAGAAGAATATGAGCTGTCCCCAATGATTGGAATCCTAGGAAGAATAAAGGAATATGCTAGTGGGTAGGTAGAATTGGATAAGGACGGATGGATAACGACAAGACAACCCATGTAAAATGACCAAATGGTGCAACTTGTAGTGGGTGGCCTTGTACAATAAAAGGATACCCATGTGTTAGTGCCAAGTGTCCGAAAATTTATCTTAGAATTGGAGAGGCCATGTTACGGCTATGGTTATCAACTTTAGAGATGTCATTCCATATTATCTTCTACCATAGATGAGCATGGTAGCTAGATTCTAGAGTTCTTAGAGTAGATTACTTGGTGATGCTTTGGCTCACCTTATTCCTTCAAGGATTGTAATCTTGTGACAGCTCTATCTATTCTATTAATTTAGTTTATATGTTTTCATTTATTTCCATGTTCATTTCCATTTCCATGGTTCAGCTCACCATGAGTTAAACACCTTTGAGTGGTTTAGACATGTTAAGTACCTGATTAGCAACCACCTCAGTGTGAGAAAGCAGGGTACCTGAACCAAACAATTGTGCATGTTAAGTACCATGACTGAACATCTATGGGAGGACAGTTGCTTTATTTAGTGACAGGGTAAATGAGTAATGGTTCGTCCCTTAATTGAGATGACTTCCCGTAGCTTAACATGATGGTGGAGTTACCAGCTTCCACTAGACCATTTGGTTCGCCATAAAAGTCGTTTATGATAGATATAGCTCTATGGATCACAGAGTTGTGAGAAGCTAATAAACGGCTGCAACCCTGTGAGATATAGTAGTTATATCAGGATATTACGTTGTGTATCTCAGACACTAAAGATGCTTTGAACCGGCTATAACTCTGAGCGACACAGGCAGCTATACCTAAGTTATAATTCTATATATTGCAATAATGTTTTATTATAGCTGAACCTTGTTCTAAACCACACTTTCCATCTTGAGATTGTCTAAGGACTTTAACTGCTTTCCCGAACTTAACTTTTTACTTTTACTGTTGTGACAAATGATTTATTTTATTTTTCTCCAAACACGTTTTCTACTGAAAAGCTATTTGAAGCTATAGCTCCACAGTCTCTGTGGGATTGATATATTTTTATACTATAACTTGGACAATGCATACTTGCACTTAGTTTTTGCATCTTAAAATACTCATAGTGTTTTGGGAGACACCAGTAGGTCTTCCCTCTCGGTCTCCAAGGAAGTGACATGGCCGAAAAGAGATTGGATCTTCTTATCCCGATGTTGCATGCTATATTCCAGAATTTTTTCAGGTCCTACGAGATAGATCACCCTCTAACTCTTGGACTCGCGCCTCATGGGACGAAACTTTGGCATACGACAACTCTTCATTTGGCAGGTCCACAGAAAGAAAGGATCCGCCCAGAGCTACCAACCTGAGGACAAAGGAGGTGCAAGAGACAATATTCTTCTATCGTCTAAGGGAACCTAGGATGGAGATCTTACCAACATCGACTTCGATCACCATCTCCCGGAGAGCCGAGGGCTTATTAGGTAGAAGTTGGGAAAAAATGGGGCCAAGTTTGTAAGAAGAAGCCACCGTCAAACCCTTACCTCAAGCATCAACCTCCAACCAAACTTCATCAGTAGAGTCAACTTGCTGTATTTTGGGATGTTGATAAGACAATCCAACGACATTCCCTTTTGGGGTAATCGGACCATGAGATGAGGACCGTATGGATGATCCTGAGACACGCGTCCTCTTCGACTTTGCGTACTTTCCAAAGAGGGAAATGTTAGACATGTTATCTGCAAACACACAAAGTAAAACTTCAGTACGACATAACACAAGGTGCTAAATAAAAGAGGGAATCCAGTAAGGGTCTAACTGGTCCACAAAGCCCATCAAGGCAAGATGGAACCCTTGCCGAGCCTTAAGGAACTTGACCCAATCGATAGAGAACCTGTAGCCCCGCAAGAGTGGACCGCTGGACCAAGAATTTCGAAAAATGGGCGAACAACCACCAGAGTCTCCACTGACGGAAGACGTCGGAGAATGTTTGCAGATGGCTAGTCACATGGCCTTTGTGGCCGACCTCACCACTACTAGACAAAAGAAAGAAGCCCACAATATGAAGAACCCCTCTAAACATTCCACTGAGTATGGCAGATACATAATAAGGTCTCTGTCCAAGCATCAACGCCGTAACATCTGCACACTCTCTCAAAAGCTTGCATATAGCCCTAACAAAAGGTATGCAACTGGAAGGGGGCTACTTTCAACCTATTCAGCACAACGGTCTCGAATAGGGAGAAGGGAACCTTGAACCCAAGTTGACAAAGGACACACTCATACATCATGAAAGAACATCGTTGGGGGCTGCGCACACGGTCTTCGATCGACGGAGCTTCAGATATCCAGCCTCTGGGGCCCCAAAGACATACATGCACCCCAAGACCTCCTTGCTAACTAATGGAAAGGGGTCCAGGTACCCAACAAGGATGACCAACCCGTTTCGCAGATGACTCCCCCTCCTAACCATGATCGCGGACCTGCCAGAATGAGGCCGCAGATTAGGCACGTGGGTGAGGCGTGACTACCAGGAAATTCAAAGAACTATGGAAAACACCACAACGAAGGAACTCTCAAAGCAAAGCCTACTCATTTCCTCTCACTACTAGAAAAAGAAAAATTAGCGAGGGAAATTAGTGACGGAAAAAATGAAATTCCTCACAAATTCCTTGGTCGCAAAATTTAGTGACAGAATTAGAGAGGGATTTCATGTTTTCCCTCACTAAATATCCCTCACTAATTTTTGTTTTTTTAGTAGTGTCTCAAGAAAGCGGGGCAACCCCCCAGAGGAAGCAGTTCATGCAGAAGACGAGCAGAAAAAACCGTACCTGAGAAATATGCATCAAATAAAATGATATTGAACAGTGTAACATTGATAAGTTATTATATTGGTGTAATTTTTTTTGGTTACATATTAGTGTAATTTGATTTATACTTTATAAATATTTACATTATATATATAGTTCATAAAAAAGTCCAGTATTCATAAAATAAACTTTTTTTACAAAATCAAATAAGGCATATTTATATTTATATTTATATTTATATTATAAAAGCAGTTTATTTCAGTGATATCATTTGTTAAATTATTATGAAAATGAAATAGTTATGTTCCTTTTTGTTGCTGCCAAGGAACATACTAAATAATAGATGTCTAATGTGTCAATTTTGTTTGGGAACAAACTCCTCTCACTACTCAAATCAATTTAGGTGTACAAATACAAGAGAGAAATATTTCTGCCGTTGTAAGTGCATTATCGAACAAATTACTCACACAATCAACGTTTTATTGAGAAATGATATTTGTACAACCATTTTGGTACAACTTTTGTACAGCTTTCTCTCTCATACTCACATTATTATCCTAATCTCTCTCTTACTTTCTCTCTCTCTCTCTCTCTCTCTCTCTCTCTCTCTCTTGTTTTTGACCAATAAGAAAGAAGAACAATAACGTTGTCCCAAAAGTTGTACCTAAATAGTTGTTCAAATATCATTGCTCATTTTTATTTTAGTTGTTTTGTACTTTTAATTTGATCAATTAGTGATACATTTAAAAGAAAGATCGAAGGATTTGTACAAAAAAAAGAGACCGAAAGAATATATATTTAGTTGACAAGAATATATTTTTTAGAAGAGAAAAGTTTTATTAATTAAACAGACGCCGATGGTCATTTTACAGTTGTCTCCTCTGAAATTTAAACAGTTAGAGGGTGGGCATGTCCCTATTCGATGAACCCCATCCTCCACGGCCACTTCGAAGTGTTGTATGCATCCATTAATTTGACACTTTTCCAATGACCACACTTATAACTGTTCAAACAGCCTCCATCTATGTTTATTTTCCATCTGCAATACCAGCAGCTGTCATGATTTTGATCGTAGATGTCAAGATAATGACGATGAGGGTTTCGAGGCCATGTAAAACTGCAGAAGAATAATGTAGATCTTAAATCTGGAAAAAATATTGGCGTGAATTTAAACTTCCAACTTCCTCCAAACACGAGTGTGTGAAATCCGAGATCGTCATCTTTAGATTTGCAATGAACAGTGATGTTTGTGGGAGTTGGAGCCAATACCTTATTGACAATAGTAACTTCTACCTTAGGACCAATAGCTATAGTATCACTAGCCTCAAATGCAAGTAGTATGATTATAAGTATTGAAAATTTTAAGCTAATTGAATTTGGGACTGTCATTGTTGTATGCGCAATGCCTAAGTTTTGCATCAATCTTAATTTATACAACTCAACAAAGCGTTTCCAACAAAGAAAATGATTTGCAAATTCAAAGAACTACTTAGCTTTTGAATTAGCCTTTTTGACCTGTTAATTAGAATTGATTTCAGCTAATATGGACCTCCTTTTTTGTAAAAAAAGAAGCTAATATGGACCTCATACGTGTGACATGAAAGAGGAATATGTTCAATGACTTTTCTCATTTTGGTCAGCAAGAATTATTCTTTTCAAATATTATTTAAAATTAAATTAAAACGATTAGTTTTTTTATGGGATTAAAAATATTAGTTAAATCTCATTATAATATAAACAATTCCAATGCGATGAAAACATTCTAAAAAAAAAATACTACAAAAGAACAATATCTTATCAAATAAAAGACTTAAATGCACTTTTCACCCGCTAACTTTTAAAATGTAGCATTTTTGACCCCATATTAAAAAAAATAGTCAAAGTCACCCCTCATGTTTAGCTTCTTTTGCAAAACACCAATCTTGACTAAGTCAACGCATACGTGACTCCTCACTTGAGTGAGTTGGACGCCACATGCGTAACTTTTAAATTAAAAAAAATCACATGTGTATTTTATGAATTAAAAAAATAAAAAGAATAGGAAGGGGCACGTGGGAATCCAACCCTTCTTTCTTCATCAATCTCCTCCCTCCTTTGTCTTAACCTCACAATTCATCAAACCCAACAACTTCCAATTCTCTTTCATAAATTAATTAAAACAAAAAAAATTAAAATAAAAAACATTATGAATATTGATGGTCGGATTAGTTTACCAAGTAATACTAATAAGTAGAGTATCGTATCCACATGGATTGTCGTTTCGTCTAAACTGCTCGCGTTACTTATTTTAAGTTGACAATATAAAATAAAAGAGATAAGGGTTAGATATTGCAATTTTTATCTGTTTGCAACTGAGCAAGTTACCTATTTTTGGTTGCAGAAATGACAATAGCGGTTAGAACTCTTTGAATCCTCCTGTTTATATTGTTGGATAATAAATAACATTCATGTTGCGTTTAGTTATCTTAAGTAGACAATACAAGTGATGGGGACGTTCTAACCTACTCGGTTGTCAAGCTGCACCAGCTAATCGCACGGTGATCCTTACGTGCATGATCTATCCTATCTCGGTTGATCTAGGTCTATCTCTCCGATGGCTAATTGCACCTGCTGATCGTACAGTGATCCTTACGTGCGGGGTCTTGCTAATTTAAAGGTAATTGAAGCATAGACTTAAATTGACGTTCCAAGCTTTCCAAAGGCAATGAAGGACAATGTTCCTGTAGGTCAGCCCATCTATGAATCTTAGGACACTCATAACACACTCTTCTTCCCCATAAGTAGTTCTACAAATGGACAGCCCTATCAACGTTTACCTTACCTAGAGGTTGAGGACAATGTTCTTACTTATGTTTATACCCCTTGGTGTTTGTTTACCTAATTAATAAACTAGTTACATCCTAGGTTCAACAGATTTTACTCAATATTAGTAATGTCACCTCCTAAGTACATACTACTAGGGACAACTCGTTTTCGGTATCTTTCGTCTCTAGTTTACTAATTACTTACTTCCTAGACATGTAGTTATTAGCATAAGGATATAAATATCAAGATATAAGCATCCAGATAGTAATAACAGTATTAAGCCTTGTCACAACCTAAGTACCTAATCTAGGGTTGCACTTCGCCAAAATAAATAAATCCTAAATAAAACTTAATAGCGAACAGAAAATAAACTAAAATATAAACGATATTAAATTAAATAATTATCCAACAAAAATAAACAGAGGATCATCTTAGAACTGTAACCTATAAATATCTAGTTACACATGATAACTAAGACAAAAATACTAAAAGATAAAAACATACCCTAGAAAAGATAGGAGAAGATAGAACTCCTCCCTGGCTCCTAGAATAGCCTTCATCTTGAACAACTCCAGTTCTATACGAGAAATTGTGAATGAGGAAGGTTGGTGTTTATAGGGAAAGTTTCCACCTAACTTTGGCTAAAATCACGGGCTTTCAGGGGTGAAAAAGTCTTGAAAAGCGACTTTTTTTCGTAAGTCACATGCGCCCCGCGCCAAGGTTCATGCGCCTCGCACATGTGCCAGGTGCCTAGGTCCATGCGCTAGGCGCTTTAGTTCTTCACTTTCATGCGTCAGGCGCTTTAGTGCATTACTTTCCTGTTTTCCTGTATTCTTCGTCTGTGGAGGTGTTTTCTTCATAGTTAAGTTGATTTGGGCATTGGGAATAGAATTCCTACCTTTGTAAAGTCTTCTGAGGCCTCTTGAATCTTCATTATTCATCTTCCCACGACCCAATAATCTTCGGAGGTCTTGCTTTGCCTGTTTTGCTTGATTTCTTTGTGTTTTACTTGAAGAACCTCTTAAAATTGCTATGTTTTTGGGAATAATAGAATTACAGACTCAAATATAGAAAACATTACAAATGTCTCGAAATCATAGGCAATTGATCTAATACTCCTCTGGTTTGCTGGTAAAACTTACTAAAATAGATTGAAAAACATGCTAAGAATAACGTAAGATGACCTGCAATCAAATATTTCCGATGTACAACATAAATACCAGCATCACCAACCTCCAATTCTCTTCATCTTCTTCACCAAACACCACCATCTTTTTATCCTTCTTCCACCTCCTCTCTACTAACACTACTAATGTCACTAAAATGAGAACAACAAACAACATAAAAAGAAAACAGACTCAATAGGAACAACACTCAAAATCAAACATAAACTCAAATTCACAAATTTTATCCTGGAGGCGGCGTGCCACGAAACGTCTTAAAGAGAGCGACCTGTCGTGACTCAACCTAGTAACAACTTTGGTAGATAATAGAATTTGGCAATCCAAATACAACAGTTTGGAAATACAAAAACAACAATATCTTTATCAATGGTTAAAGAGAATAGATGATGGAAGCGGTCACTAAGTGCCATATTTGACAACTACCTATCCTTCCAAAAACTAGTGTCCAAACCATTTCCTTACTTCCTCACCAATTCCCTATTGAACCACCTTACACCTCCCTCATCCTCCAAAGTCATTAAATCTCTCCACCATCTAGACACAAAAGAAGGCAATCTTCCACCAATACCTTCCAGCATACCACTCACTCTTGTTCCATATTTATCCACTAACACCCTCTTCCAATGCGAAGAATCGTCATTGAGTAGGCTCCATCTCCAAGAGACTTAAATTCACTAATTTTATATTCCTAACCCCTAAATATCCCATTCCTCTAGGTTGACACACCTTTCTCCAATTCACCCAACAAATTTCCCTTCCTCCCATCACTCCTCCCCAAAGATTTTTTTTTTGAAAACTCGGTATCCGATCCAAGGACCGACTAATCTGAGGGGACCAATCCCACCACCTTCTTAATCACCCTTGCCGACATTTTCAAAAAAGAAAGACAAAACATAGGGGGCGAATTCAACACCGAGTTTTAGAGAACTATCTGTCCTCCCAAAATAATATGTTTATTTTCTCAAGAATTTAGCTTCCTACTAATTTGATCCAACAATGGTTCCAGGTAGACAATTTCCTTGGATTCGTACCAACCGGGAGCCCCAAATACCCAAACGGGATATGACCCATACTACAATTAAGAAAGTTCAAAGTCGTTGACAAAAATTCCGAGCAAACATTAACACCCATTAAACAACTTTTGTGGAGACACTATCGTAACTTACTCTCGCACTACTGTACAGGCTAGTGGAACAGGTTTTAATAGTGCTTTTAATAAAGAGTTACGCTATTTATCGCGAAGGAAAAGTTCGTGAAATCATCCTGAAGCGTGTTTCATAGTTTTTTTTTTGGTCAAGTAGCCTAGTGGTTAGAGTTCACACAATTTAATTGTGGAGAAGTGGGGTGTCCGGGGTTCGAACCCCAGCCCCTGCATATAATATGCAATATCTCTACCAACTGAGCTAAGCTCACGGGGATGAAGCGTGTTTCATAGTTAAAATGGTATTACGGCAAAAATGCGGAATTAGTGGAAATCAGATAGCAATGATAATAGGTAACTGAGATACACATTGTAATGTATTCGTGAAAAACAAAAACCGCTGAACATAGCATTTCCCTTCAATAAAAGGGTTAGAATAGGCCATACAAGTAAACAGGATTTTCAAAAAAAAAAAAAAAACTTATTTCAATTTTAATTCCCAATTATGACAGTTTCATTGCATATAAAATATTACCAAGAATTTGTCCTTGTGAACTTAGCTCAGTTGGTAGGAACAATGCATAATATAATATATGCAAGGTCCGGGGTTCAAACCCCGACCACCACCAAAAAACATTATCAAGAACTAGCGAAAAGACAAGCACTCACGTGCCAGTCTTTTTGATCTTTTTATTGCGCTAATGTTTGAAAATTATGAATGATATTTTTTTTATGAAATTTTGATTTTGATTAAAACTAAAAATATAAATGTTTGTTGCTTTCAAGGTATTACAAACCAAACGAACCATGATTATCTATTTTAATGACACCAATAATATAACAAAAAAAAAATCTAAATTCTTTTTTCAAATGACACCAACAACAATCTTTATTATAAAAAAAGTTGTTTAAGGGTATAATTGGGATAATAAAAAAGTAATTATAAATATAGTCATCTAATTTGTTACAGTTTTTAAATGATAAAGGAAAAAAAATCAGACATATATATTCAGATCAGGTTTGTCACATGTGTTATTTGTATTGAAAACTGAGGGTATTTTTGAAAAGAAAAATTCAACCCAAAAGAGCAGAAAGGGGTAGTTTTCTTTATATATAGTATAGTATAGATTTGTATTGATCCATAAATTAGCTAAAAATCTCAAACAAGTTCAGTTAAATTAGTCAAAACGTTTCCTTGCCGTTTAAAAAAAAATTCTAAGACAATGTAAATTAGTTAAAACATTTTCTTTTTCTCATTCAATTTTGTGATATTACTTCTCATTATCAATAATTTTGTCAAATATCTCTGCTGAACCTTACGCTAAAGATGTTCACCATGTGCTTGCTATGAGTTAGATCTTGATGCCTTGATAATATACCTATGTTAGTTGGCAGGGAAAACATATCTAACTCAAAACAATCATCTTGAAACACCTTGCCTTTCATCATCATGTTGCAGATCTGATTCCGAAGAGGTTCTTAAAAACTTTATCTCGTTGACCAGCTGATCAAAATATGTTAGTTGGCATGCCAACAAGATCAAGTACAAAAGTACCTTTTCGAATACCTTCCAAGAAGATCCATCACTTATGTTATTGTGTTGTTTTAAGCTTTTTAAATATTTTTGTACCTTTTTTTAAATTTTTCCCTATGTCATCCCCCATGAAAACCTACCAAAAATGAAACTTAAACACAATCTGGAGCAATTCGGATTAAACAATCCGAAAATATCTAGACAGGTTCAGATTGTAGAATCTGAAAACTCTCAGAGCAGGTTGACTGTGGAGTTTCACCAAAGGTTTGGACGGTTTGTGGTGTGTTTAATGCATTTTTGGTCGGTTGGACCATGAAAAACGTTTCCTTTGACTGTAGTTATGGTCTTGGACTTGTTTAAGGCTATAAATAGGCTTGCATGCTTTAACAATTTCATTCATTCATCAATTCCCATCCTTTCTTACTTGTTCTTAAACATTTTTTAGTTTTTTTAGGAGTATTTATGATGTCATGGGCCATGCTGACCGTTCATAGAATCCCTGCAACTACTTTGCTGTTTATACGGGGATTGAATGGCAGTCAGCAGTGACCTTCTACATCAAATACAACACAAAAAATGGAGATTCGTTTTGTTTCATATTTTAGAATCTGAAAATACCTAAATCTAGTTCGGATTTTATAATACAGACTAAGGGTATTTTCGGAAATTTCATAGGACGCGCGAGAATGGCAGAGGGTGTGAAAAGTAAATCCCTATTATTAGAAAATAATACTATTTTTTTGGGTGTTAATCCTTTAATTTTTGGGAGACCGGATCAAATAATTCAAAGTTCGACCGGAAAGTAACCAAAGTTAAAAATAAATTATTCCACCTAAAATCGAACATGTGGTATCAAAATATATATTATTAGGGGTAACTAAATATAAAAATATACCTACTCATTCAATATTATTATTTTTTGATAGCCATAGCTACTCCTGTCATATACAAGCATTCACCCCTGTATGCAGACACACACACACACACATTTTAAGAATGTTCAAATTCAAACTATTTCAAAATAAAACCGTCACCAGATCCATTGGACCACACCAACATTAGACAAAAGCAACCACACAAGTGAGAGATACACCTTACTTTTATCAAAACCTTAAGACAACGAGTTTATGAGTCCTCTAATTTATAATTTGCTCAACCTCTACTTTTCTAACCGATTCGTGACTTCTAACTCACTTTCTACACAAGATATTGTTGGATGCATTTGAAAGTTGTTTTGCATTAATATAATTTTTTTATAATAATTTTTTTCTAAGCAATACTTAATGGTTTAATAATCTATATATTTACTACTTGGTATGATTCAAATTTAATCAATCATTTTACAATAATAGTTTCTAATATATTTTATATTACATTTTCTACCATCTAATTTATTTATCGACTTTGTGTAATAATAATAAAAAAAATTACACATTTATTTTGGATATAAAAAAATGACCTCTCTAAGCCACATTGCGCATATAGTAGTTATTAATGTGCTCAACCTGTCATTTATATACATAAAATATTAGACCGTTCCAAATTTGAGTTAAAAAAAAACACTCTCAGTAAGTAATAAACTTGCAAAGTTGCACATATGGTAGTTATTAAACACTCATTAAGTTTTAATTTTTTTTGAGGATTTACTTAATCTTACTATATATCCTAGAAAATAAAAATAATAAAAGTTGACACCATTTCATGACAATTTCTATTTCTTCCAATGGACACTACTTTTCAACTAAACAAAAATATGACCGTTTCATGTTTAAATTTTAGCCTATAAAAGATATACAAAACCAAACCTAAGTCACACATTTGAGAACTCTCCAAAATCTCTTTAATTGCTTTTTGATTTTTCTTGCTTGTGTTGTGTTGTCTAAGTTCAATAAAAAAAATGTATGCTATTCCGATTCGATCTATTCCCCCTAACACTAACAGCAGCATGGAAATCAATTCCTTTGCACTACAACTAAATTGTCACCAGGTAGATTGCTAACATCTATGATTATTTTTTATTTTCTCTTCTTCATTTATCACTGTCGTATCCGATGTCGGTGTTTCTGTGTGGTAAAAAGCACTAGATGATCAAATATGTTTATTCATAAATTATATTTATTTATCTAATTGTTAGTGTCGTATCCGGTGTCAATGTTTGTGTTTGAGCTTCACAGGTTATGATTATGGAGTAACTGGTAATTAGATTCATA
>Ga0228710_1001945_pt1 | contig 31968 bp, 18 predicted proteins | sample MedpolnodulmetaG_FD_177995 | JGI IMG/M metagenome (GOLD analysis project Ga0228710, IMG submission 177995) | Root nodule microbial communities from Medicago polymorpha collected in Santa Monica, California, United States - pink nodules | ecosystem: Host-associated > Plants > Roots > Nodule... | reverse complement strand
ATATCAACTTGAATTATCAAGCTATATATCTAAAAGTTTGCATTCATGTCTTTTTTTTTTCTTTCCCCACTAATAACTATAGCTGAAAAACAAACAAGTTGAGAAAAAAAAAAGTAAAAAAAAAAAGAGTTGCACCCAAATTTAACATATATAGAACTTTTTTTTTCCTTTCCTATTACAAATTAAAACTAAATTTCTTGTCAACTAACTCAAGAATACCAATGTCAGCATTATCATGATCTTCAATGGCTATATTCAGATCCAAAGAGAGGTTTAGATTACTTTGATGATCCTCTATCATGGTCTCTTTCCCTTTGTTTTCAGCACATGATGATTGTGGTGACTTTGACACTGAACTGAAGCTTTCACTACTGAAAATGACAATGGCATCCTTGAGAGGAACAGATTCACCACCAGGAATTGTTAAACTTCCACTTTCAATAGCTTTCTTGATACCCTTTTGAGTAAAGTGATCAACTTGCTCAAAATCTTCCATGAAGAACACTCTATGAGGATTCTCATTCACTGCCTCACCAAATCTCTGCAAATAAGTGCTTCCCAACTCATCTCTTGGTCTTTTCCTTTTGGATTTTTCATCACTTGAGGAATCATCATTTCCTATGGAAGAGAAAGTGCTCATGCCAATTGTCATAAAGTTGTTACAAGATCCAAAAACAACTTTGGCTAGCTCCTTTGAGATATTCTCTCTTGCTTGAGAATCATCACCAAGAAAAAACATCCATGTTTCTTGCTTATGATTTTCTCTTTTGAAGAAGTTGTTCCCTCTTTTTCTCATTCCTGATCTACAAAAAAGGACAGTACTTGCAATCTCTTGAATGATTTCTTTATGTTGTGGAAACTTGTTCTCCAAGGCATCACAGAGAATCTTGAGATTCTCTTCATTATGTTCATTGAACATTTCAGTACTTTCTAAACCATCCACTGCTTCACTTGAAGAAGCTGAGTTTGGACTTGAGTTAGGATTGGACAAAAGATCTGGTTTTGGAACATTTCTATGTGGCATGAACATGATCAAGTTACCATCATAGCAATCATTATCATCACCAGCACTTTCAGTGTATAATAACTCACACTCTTTTGGTACCTTTTCTTGTTCAGAAATTATAGACCAATTTTTTTGGCTTTGTCGGAAGTTAGACTTTTTTTCAAGTGAGGAAAATGAAGTTGGTGATGAAGGGGATGATGATAAAACAAACAAATCTTGTTTGTCAAGAATGGAAGGGTGTCTGTGTATTGAATTGCATATTGAGTTCCATTTCTTGCAAAGATCCTTAAGTCTTGCATTTTCCTATTTCACAAAGAAAGAAAAAGATAAGAAAATAGAAAAAGAACAACTTTTTTTTGCATATATATAGTTAAAGACTAATTCATATACACTGTCACTGTAAAGATTTTTCACACTGAATCAGTCGTAAGTTCGTAACTGTTAGATTAAATCATTAAAGATATTTAACTTTTATCATAAACACCATTAAAGTAATTTTGTTATTTGTCGACAGCGTAAAGCATTTAGACTGACAGTGTATCAAAATTTAACTCTAATGAATATTTCTGAACCAAGTATGTGTGTGAGACTATTATGAGACAAACCTGATCTTCCACTGTGTAACTTCTTTCTTCCTTACAATTTTGAAGCCATGTTGGCAAGCTTGAACTGCATGCTTTCTTGCTTATATTGTTAGTCAAACTCAGAGCTTCATTCTCAAATTTTATTGAACAATCTCTGCAGCAAGTTAGTTGCTTTCCAACTCCTACTTTATCTTCAAAAGTCAAGTCATTGAATAATACCATACTTCTCTCCTTAGCTTGAAAATCACTATAAATAATGTAAAACATAAGATATGTTAATTAAAAAAAAACATTCAATAGTAGAAGTAAGAACAAGAATTTCAAAAGAAAAAAAATCTTAAAATTACCTGTCAAAATTCAAACTTAGGCTTAGGCTGCCAACAGGAATTGTAAAAGGATGAAGCTCCCAAATAGTTTCTAGGGAAGGGTGAGATATTTTACACTTCATGTATGTTTTAAAATTTGCAATCCCCATAAGCCATAATCTACTACTCTCACCACTTCCACTAACCAATTTTTTAATCTCCATCACCATATGCTCAACAGAACAATAGTAGTTCCTTTTTTGTTCACAGTAACTTGACCAAAACTCAAACAACCATTTCAAATCACCTAAATAAAGAATAACCCCTCTTCCCATATAGCTTTTCACAAGGCTTCTAACTTCCACAAATTTCTTTTCAACTTCCTCTTTACTAATATTCCTAAAACATATAAGAGGAAGACTCACAAATTGTACATACCTTAACTCCATAGGAACATTACCTATCTCAAACCTTTCCATCACTCCCTTAGCTACTCCCTCAGCATTAGAAACACTCTCTCCTACAATAACAGTGTTTCTTCTCCTCTTTACTAATTCACTCAAGACACTTGTTACATCATCATTGTTAACACAATCTATAGGTTTGGTGTATGAACCACCAAGACTAAGAACTTGAGGCTTAAGGCTAAGTTCTTTGGACTGGTTTTTATGATATTCAGAAGAAACTTTTGTTGAAGAAACTTCAATTGGAAGAGATTGTTCAACTTCAACTCTTGATTTCACAAGAGTGCTAGAGAAACCAGCTTCTCTCATAACTCTACTAACACTTGGATCATCAAGTATAGAGATTATGAGCTGTTCAACTTCAATTTTCAAAGCAAGAATATGCTGCTGCTGCTGATTCTCGATCGTTCCACGTCGTTGGTGAGCCTGAGCACGTTTGAAAGCTGCAACCAAAGCATTAGAAAGTGAAGGAGTGGTTGAATATTGAGGACCTAATAGTGGACTTTGTGTAGAAGCTGGTAAACGGTTGAGTGCAACATTGAAACAAAGCTCAAGAGCTTTGCATTGAAGAGGGTGAGAGTGACATTGAAGACAAGCTTTTCTTAACAGTCCTGTTGAAGTTGCAAGCATAGCACTAGCAACATGAAGAGGTGTAACTTGTGCATGACCTCTTCTTGTTGCTAGATTCACTGCTTGTTTAACAACAGTTGCAGCTTCTTGTGTAAGTGCTTGAAGCTGTATACTGCAAATTCCTCCTCTCATGATAAAAAATATTGGTTATTTGGTTTGAAAAGAGAGAGAGTAGAAAACAAAGGCTACTAGTTGGTTTGGTACAATTAGAGCAAGATGTAGAAGATATAGATATAATGTGAGAATTTTGTGCCTTTCTTGTCAGGGAGGTAAATTTTGGCTTTTTATATGAAACTTTCTCTTTCTTTCTTGTACATGCAAAGGTATATGGATTAACAAAAGCTTCTGTTCATGATATTGAGGGAAGTATAAAATATATATATATAGAAAAAGTAAGTAAATAGTGACTATATAGCTTTAAACATTATGAATGGAAGGAATAAACCACTTTTGTTAAGAATAAGCTCAACTAAAAACATGAAAAAAAGAAAGTAAGAAAAAGAGAAAGTGGATAAAAGGGTATTAAGCAAACAAAGAGGAAAAAGAAATAGAGGACTGTCTGTCTGTTTGAATAGACAGGAAACTACAGTAGTGGTGTGGGTATAGGCTTTAGCTTTTATCTTTTTTTGAGGAGAAGAGGGAATAATAATGCTTTGAATGATTGATGGAATAATGAATGGATCACAAACTACAAATAAAACAGATTGCATGAAAAAACTATTTGTTTGTTCTTAAAATATATATTGTCACTTTGTCTCTTATAATTCATTACAAAAAGTTTGCTTTCTTCACCATTTTAATGAGTCTAAATCATGGTTTTCTGTTGCCTGAACTATTTTTAGAAATAAGATGACATAATATAATAAATAGATGAAGAAAAGGATGATCATATACTACATTGATTTTCTTTTTGAATTTAGAACAGTGAATGGAAAATATTAAAGTTTTATGGTGTCCTCCTAACTGAAAATTCATTTCATGATTAGCAATGTATAGTATTATTTCTTCAGAAATGTTCTTTTAATTATTAATTTTGCTTTTAACATAAATTAATCTTATCGTACACTTTTTCTACGAGTAGGAATTGAACTCTAATACCTCGGGTTTACAACACTCACAAACATTACATTAGATTTCGATAATTAATTAATGAAGCAAAACATACACTAAACTTACATCTTTTATGTACAATTAAACTTATGCAGTTTTTATAAATATAACTCTTTCTTTTTTTTGAATAAAAATATAACTCTTTCTTAGCTCTTAATTAACAATGCATCCGGTCTTTTTTATCTAATTTTTTTACAAGACTTCTTTTTTCATCTAATTGAATGTAGAAGAATTTAGAAAAATAACAATAAAAATTAATTTGATTCTTTTTTATTTTGCCTCCATTCAATTTATAAAATCCGAAACGAGATAACCCCTTCTAAGTGGTGGCTTTGAGAGTGTGCAGAAGGTGTGATCACACAAAGTGGCCACGATTTTTTTTTGGCACCAAAGTATATTATATGATAGATAAATTACAAACATTCGCATGGTTGAATTGATTACCAAAAAGGCCTCAATTACTCTTGGTCATGAATTCAAATTTTGGTCTCCACAAAATTGATTTTATATAAATATTCTATTAAAAAATATATTTTTAAAGACCGCATTAAATTTTTTGCTTTAGACCTCTTAATCTGTTGGTCGGCCTTGCGTGTGTGTTACTTACAAAAACAATTATTCACCAATTTTATGTTTCACACATGACACTCGAAATATCAATGATCACCTTGTTCATTATTTTTATGTAGTGAGGTAAAGGATTTTTTTTATTACATTGAATTTGTAGGGGTAGAAGGGAGAGGTGGGGGTATAGAGAAGATTTTTCAAAAAATAAACGGTTAGCATTCTGAATTCTAAGCCCAACCCACTCTCTTTTCAAGAAGAAAAAAAAACACGTTTTGTTTAACAACTAAAACCCTAACTAACAACAAAACTCTTGGAAAAAAGATGAAAGTTACAAACACCCGAAAAAGGAACAACAGGGACCAAAATCTAGTTGAAACACAAGATGAAGAACATGTTGATTTACAACACCAAATTGGTGAGTTCATGGATATTGTACTTTGTACAAGCATATAACTAGAACTTTATTTTCTGCTTATTTATTTAATATATGTATTTTAGTTTTTCCATCATTGTTTTTACTTATTTCAGCTTATATATTGGCATAAGCACTTTTGAGATTGAGTGGTATAACTTATGAATGTTTATAACTTGTTCTCACCTTATTTTCATATATTTTCTAGTTGATTGATTACATTATTGTATTACTATGAAATACCATGCCTGAAGTCATACATTCATTTTCCTCATGGAATTTATACTTGTTTTGTAGGTTGGTCAAAAGAATCTAAGAAGATAACAAGAAAGGAGGTTTCACAATCACCTGAAAAGACCAAACAAGATCATCAGAATGAATTTCATATTATTTCCTCTGGAGATGATGACTGCTTAAATGGAATGAAAAGTATGAATTGCTTCTTCTTTTTTGTAATGTCAGCATTAATACAAATTTTTAGGTTATTTTTACATGTAATTTGACACAATTTACAATAGTACTTGCCATATAGATACATATGATAAACCTTTCAACATTTTTTATGTTAACTTTCATGTGTATATGTCTTTTATCATTTTTCAACATCCACCTTACCTCCTAAGCGTGAGAATTGGATTGTGGTGCATCCGTGTACTTTGTGCATATTTATATGTTACCGTCTATTTATCGTCATACACGGTATATTGTCTGACTGAGGAATACTCAAACTACAGAATGGATTATGGAATGCCATCAAAGTAGACCGAGGTTGGAGGCATTGCAAAATCAAATTGACGACTATGTAACTGCTTACGAGGAAAAATTGGATGAGGTATATGTTTTGAGTAAACTTCCTTTAAACAAAATTTTGTTTCTTTATGCAGATGTATTCCTAATAATAGTCAGATAACCCTTATTTAAGCGAGGATAATAATCATGGCATGAGTTTTATTTTTATTATATATTGAAATTAAATTGATTTCGGAAAATATATATTTAGAGTTTTCTTTTGTATACTTACTTGTTCTATGGCTATGAAAAATAATTATTAAAATTAATTTTCATTCATAAAGGAGGGCTTTGACCTATGAATCCAAGTTATAGTTGTATGGTAGTTGGTGCAAAATATAGTGTTGTGAATTATGATGTGGATGATTATTCAGTTTGTATTCATAGAGTAGCTAGATGAATTCATATATATATATATATATATATATATATATCTCACAGCTGTAAAGCCATAGACACAGAATTAGAAGTTCTGTTTTGTTTTGATGTTCTTGCATATCATTTGGATATGCATTTTTCTTATGTGTTTTTGCATTGAGGTTGCGTTCTTGGCCTAGGCGGCATAAAAAGTGACTTTCTTTAGACATCATGTCAATGTCATGAGCACAATACAACTCCTCGTCAGAAAGAAAGAGAGAAATTGATCGAAATGAGGTAATTTATGAGATTGAATTTGGAATATCTCCCTTGGTTACAGAGCAATAATGCAGAACCTTTGAGGGCCTGCAATGTCCTTAACCATTGGCCCCTATGTCCTCTACAATGAGTTAATGACTAGAAATCACTCCCTCCCAACTCTCCTTTTATTTTTAGGCAACATGCCATGTTTCTTCTACTATCTCAGCCAACTAACCTAACTTACTAAGAAACTCTCTGACCAACAGTCCTGGTGGACACCTAACAATACTCCCGCAAAACATCCACCTTATATTTGTTTGAAGAGTTTAATTTATATACACTGTCAGTGTATTTTTTTTTCACATGCATATAATAATGTGGCATCATTGAATGCTTGTGAAAACTTATTTACACTGACAGTGCATATGAATTAATCTTTTTCTGAAAACATTATTCCGGAAGAGCCCCAATCTTTGATGCATGATTACCAAAATACAGATGAGAGCCAATAATGGCCTCTGGAGTCCATGGACCTCCAATGCTCACAACAATAGCTAGCTGAATACTTATGGCAGTGACATCTATTTTGCCATTGATGGATGTTTACAAAAATTCCATAAGTTGTCTGTCCTTTTCTCTTAGCAATAGGTGCAGCAACAGTGGCATATTTTCAGCAAGAGGAAGAGTGAATTCGTAGATAATTTAAGCAGATATTGAATTACTTCCCAGGAGAACCTTGATCATTGTAACTGAAATTAGATCTCCAAAATGGGTACTATAATGAGCCATGGAATGGAACAACCAACATAAAGGGTAATATTCCCTCAAAATTATAATCCCTTTCTCTTCCTTAAGTTGGGATTCACCTTTCAAAACAATTTCCTTCAGTATCCTATCCCTATCTAATAGTTTATTCAACTGTCGTAATTTCAGTTCTGTCATTTTGTTCTTCCTATTGACGCTCCGGCCTGTCTAGCATATTTTCGTTCCCTACCGTTAGCTAATCTGATTTTGCTTTTGCGTCTGCTTCCATCTACAATCTTAATTCTCCTCAATCATCGTAAGCATCATTGCCTGCACAAATTGTTATTTCTCGCTTCAGCTATCTTTATCCATTCACTTTGCTTGGCTACTCACTTTTAGATTCAATTTGTATCCCAGTTCATTGGTTACTTTCTTTCTCCTTGCTGAAAATTGAAAAGCTCTTGAATTCCTCAACATCCACAACCTCAAAATTGGAGCTTTGATACCAGTTGATAGGAACTGGATAAGATTATAGAAAAATGGTGTTTATTGATAGAAAACAGTAGTACACTATGTATTTGAGAGGCCCAGTCCTCTCCCACAACACCGCCCTTTACAAAACTTAATATCCTCCCTTTAGTCTCTCCTTTCCATTATTTCTATATAGTCTCTTCTCACACCCCTAACTGACTTATTAACTCACCTCTGAACCCACATTTGTTACTTATTTTGGTATCCATGCAATTGTTTTTTGGTCAATGCAGGAAAGAAAAATAAAAGAAGCCCTTGCCGCAGAAGGGGGGGTGGATGGTGGTTGCACACTACAAGGGTAGGAAGAAAACAACTAACTCTGGAAGTGGTATTGCTGTGGGCTTAGTTGCTCAAGCTGCTGCAGAGAATAAATTGGCCAAAAGGAAACCTAAAGAAGTCGGTTCAGATTTCTACCGCTTTCAAAAAAGAGAAGCTCAGAGAAACGGTATGGCTTATTTTTCATAATGTTTTGCCAGATTTTTATATCCTAGGTAATGCTTAACCAATTTTTGTCATAAAAGTTGTTCATTTCTGTTAAAACAATAGTCCTGAATTTAAACCAATGATGTTGGTTTAAAATAAATATTAGGGTTATTTGCACCAACATGGAAAAGATCTTATAGCTGATGTTATTTGTGTTTCTTTTATAAATATTAGGGTTATTAGTCTTGTGCTGGTTGTATATGTAATACAAGTGATAAACCTAATTAAAGGCATAGATAGATATTGTAGAACAATGAATCTGATACAAAAACATCAAACAAAGACATCAGCAATTCAGTTAGTTTGCAGAACAAGTAATCGCAACAATTACTTAGCAAATGATTGACAGCTCAGTGTAGTTAGTTATACTGCTCAGTAAAGTTAGTTAGTTGACTTGTAAAAAACTTTCCAGCTCCTAATGATTGTAATTTAGCTAAATGGTACTCCCTCCGGTTCTATTTACAAGAGAAAGTTGATTTTTTAGATACATTGAATAATTTATGTATTTAGTCAAGAATCTATACCAAATACATAAATTATTTAATGTATCTGAAAAATTAATTGTCTCTTGTAAATAGGACCGGAGGGAGTAGTTACATAGATTAGATTCATTGTTGTTTTATCAAAATGTACTCTTTGCAACTTAACAAGTTCATTTTCCACATTCTTTGCTTGTTCATTCTCTATTCTTAGTTTCTTCATAATAGGTAGGTGCATTAGGGTATCCTTTTTTGAAAAGCTTCAGGGTATCCTATCTGTGGTATTTCTCGCTTCTCTTTCTAGTGTTTACACAGTTATCTTTTAGACTTTACTAAATATCTTTGTTCCTAGGATTCACAACCCGTCATCCAGTAAATTAAGATGTTTTGCTCAAAAACACTAGCAAGTAAGGTTTCTGAATGTTCATGAAATGATTGTTATCTGGTTTGGTTGGAACACCTTTAAAATTATATCATTTTATGTGAGACTCATGTTTTACCGTTTGTTTTCCTCAAACACTAGATGCTTTCTTATATTAGTACTTGTTAACATTCAAAATCGATTTTGATTGATGATCAAACTGAAATAAACCATTCATGCTTTGCTTGCAGAAATAATAGAATTGCAGGGAAAATTTGAGGAGGATAAAAAAAAACGTCTTCAACAGTTGAGAACTGTCAGAAAATTTAGACCTTATTAAATTATGTTGATAGCAGCCAAGGTTGACAGTTCTTTTCTTTGGGTGAAGATTATATTTCTTAAGTCCTGAATTTGAATTATACTATAGTCTATAGTCCTGAAAATTTTAGCTTATTTATCATTCCAATTTTGTGGAAAATATTTGTAAATGTAAATTCATTTTGAAAATATTTGAAAAACTTGGAGGAAGTAGTTATTCTAATTTGAGTCATAATATGTAATCCTTAACTATGGAGGAAGTAGTTATTAAATCCTTAAAATAAAGTAATCCCAAGTGTGGTGATTTATATCTCAAATACACAATTATTTAAGCACGGCATTTTGAGTTGAGCAGCACACACATTGCTCTGAGGTTTCCTGCGTGATGACCAATGAGCCATAGGTTAAGGTTTGAATTAAACCCATTTGGGTTGGCCCAGTGGTTGGCTTGGAATCTTGGAGTTTGCTCCTCTCAAGGTCTCAGGTTCAATTCCTTCTCGTGCCAATTTTAGTGGGCAAGTTCATATAGAGCTTAGTGGGATTGATCTCCTCGGATTAGTCGGTTCTTGGATCGGATACCGAATTTATAAAAATAAAATAAAATAATTGAATTATATATTGGCGATTTCATTCAAGATTTTGCTTCACTTTTAATACTTATACTGTTATATTGTAAGAGAGTTAAAGTGAAAATTGATAGACTCTCACCTGTATTAAACAAGTGCTCTGGGACATTTGTTAAAATGTTTAAAGTGAAAATTTATCGTAGAAATTGTGTATTTGTTACATTAAAATGCAACTTTTTATAATTAAATCTATCAAATTATTTCCTTTTTTAAATCGTTAATAAGTACCCTAAAATTTGACGCATAAAATTAATGACAGAGGCATTGTCTCCCCACCTTGAATCCTACACGCTACAGTCAAGTCAAGGTCTCATGGAGGCCGGCCTATCTATGGTTCAATCTATTAATATTCCTGGAACAAGATGAATTTGACTTGACATGACTCTATGAAGAAAAGAATAATCATGGAGTTGTGTGAATCACTATATTCTGTATAAAATGGACAAGGTGTGAATACTCACTTTAATTTCTAAAACTGACATGTGATGTTGCCACATCATCTATAGGCAACATGTTTCAACTCAAGTCTAGGCACTGTATTTCTTTAGGTATTGTCCGCTCTAAGTTTTGTTTGAGTTATCACAATTTTGTCGTTTTTAAAAAGACACGTCGTTAAAAGAGAATAGATATTGTTTATAAACTACATTTACTTTTGATTTTTAAATAGTGTGAAACTTTTTGATGTAGCAAAAGCACAACCCTTTTTTTTGTTACTTGTCACAAAAATGTAACTTTTACTTTGTAAAAAATGTATAAATGATGGATGAAACTAAATTTTATAAACAACATTCATTCTCTTTCAATGTCATGTCTTTTCAAACGACAAAATTATGACAACTCACGTAAAACTTAGAGTGTTCGTGGATTGATTTGATTGCTCACGAATGAAAAATAATACATAACTACAATAATGGTGTTTGCTGGGTTATAAGGTTTTAAGATTTGCAACTCAGTTTTTTCTATTTAAAAAAGGAGAAGATGAATGAGGTGAGTTTGATATGAGTCATCAATAATATAATGCACGTCAACCATTCAAGTGTCACTTCTGTGTTTTTGTAAGGGTCTTGTTGATAAGGCTTAGTCAAAAGAGTCCTAGTCTTTAGCATTGTTTGTTAGTTGATTTAGACAAAGTTTGTTAGTCAAATTTGTTTCTTATTTTTAGCTAGAACGTGGGATGTAGCTTGTTACAGCACGTCTGTTTTGCTTCTATTTATTTTGCAGCGCTTTCATATTGAATAAATAAGCCATTCCCATAACTGTTACTTGTTTTCTCTATAGTTCTTATTGCATCTAACATTATGCTTTCCGAGGAGGCCGGGGACAAGGCAGAGGCAGGAGTAGCCAACGAAGGAGTAAGGAAACAATTGAATGTTACAAGTATCATAAGCTTGGACACTGCCAGTACGAGTGCTAAGCAAATTATGCTGATTTGGAGGAATCTGAAGAAATGGTGCTAATGGCGTATGTAGACACGTTCAGAGGTGATCAAGATGTTGTGTGGTATATTGACTCTAGATGCAGATATCACATGTGTGGTGAGTCATCACTCTTTTGTGAGTTAGAAGAAGGGTACAACAAGGTGGTTAGATTAGGGAATTATGCAAGCATGAACGTTGTTGGAAAAGGAAGTGTTCGATTGAATGTAAAAGGGATGTATATTATGTGCCCGGTTTGAAGAATAATCTTCTTAGTGTTGGGTAGCTGCAAGAAAGGGGTTTGGTTGTACTAATGCAATCAAATGGTGTCGGATTTATCACCACACAAAAGGTTTGGTATTTCAAGCCAACATGACAGCAAATCGAATGTTTGTGCTGTTATCGAGCACTCAATCAATCAAAAAAGAAAACAAGGAAGTGTGCACAAATTGCTTGAAAGGGAAGCAACATCGTGATGTAATCTCAAGGAGAAGCACATGGAGAGCATCGTAAAAGTTGGAACTTGTTCATGCTAATATTTGCGGTCTGATTTCTCCGTTTTCGGAGGGTAACAAAAGGTACTTCATTTGCTTTATTGATGACTATAGTAGGAAGGCATGGGTGTGTTTTCTTACTTATAAGTCAGATGCATTCACTACCTTTAAGCTATTTAAAGCTCTTGTTGACAAAGAAACTAACTTGTCCATTAAATGTCTAAGAATGGATGGTGGAGGTGAATTCGCATCAAATGAATTCAAGGAATATTATAAAATGAATGGAATCAAGAGGCAATTAACTGCTGCATATACACCGCAGCAAAACGGAGTCGTCGAGCGGAAGAATAGAATCGTGATGAATATGGTGAGGAGCTTACTGGTTGAGAAAAATGTTCCAAGAAAATTATGGGCAGAGGCGGTAAACTGGGCATTCTATGTTCTTAATAGATGTCCAACATCATCAGTGAAGGAAATGACACCAGTGGAAGCTTGGCGTGGGGTGAAGCCTTCAGTCGGGCACTTGAGAGTCTTTGGTTGTATAGCATATGCACATGTACCAGATGCTCGACGAACAAAGCTTGAAGATAAAAGTCGTTGTTGTGTTCTTTTTGGTGTAAGTGAAGGATCAAAGGCATACCAACTTTATGATCCTACCTCCAAGAGGATTATTATCAGTCGGGATGTCGTCTTTGAATAAGACGGACAATGGAATTAGGAGAAGAGTTCTGAAGAAGATAACATGTTTGATATGGAATGGGAAGATGAGAAAAGAGAAGAAAGGGAGGAATCGAGTGATGGTAATGAAGAAGAAAATGCAACTGATGGTAATGAAGATGAAAATGCAGCTTCTCCCGTGACAGAACGCCGAAATAGAAGATCACCAGGGTGGATGAATGATTATGTCTCTGGTGAAGGTCTTTCCGATGAAGAGGTACAAACTCAGTTAGTCTTGTTTGCTCATGTCGTTCATTCTGATCCTACTTCATTTGACGAAGCAGTAAAGGAAGTGAAATGGAGGGCAGCGATGGATGCAGAAGTGAAATCAATTGAGAAGAATGAAATGTGGGATCTCACGGAGCTGCCGAAAGAAGCGAGAAAAATAGGAGTCAAATGGGTGTACAAAACAAAGTTGAATGAGCTGGGAGAAGTAGAAAAATACAAGGCTCGCTTGGTCACCAAAGTGTATGCTCAGGAATATGGAGTTGATTTTGAAGAAGTGTACGCTCCTGTAGCTCGTATGGACACGGTTTGAATGATTTTGGCACTTGCTGCACAAAGAGGCTGGTGTGTATTTCAACTGGACGTGAAGTCAGCCTTTCTTCATGGGAAGTTAGCTGAGAATGTATATGTGGAGCAGCCAAGGGGTTATGAAATAAAGAATGAGGAGCACAAGGTATATAAGCTTAACAAAGCTTTGTACGGACTTAAGCAGGCACTGCGAGCATGGTTCAGTCGAATTGAATCATACTTTAGAAAGGAAGGCTTTGAGAAGGAGGACAGTGAGCAAAATTTGTTTACCAAAGTCAAATAAGGTAAACATTTGATCATTAGCTTATATGTTGATGATTTAATTTATACCGGAGATGATGAAAAAATGATGTCTGAATTCAAAGAGTCCATGTTGAACGAATTTGATATGTCAGACTTGGGTAAGATGAGGTATTTTCTTGGTATTGAGGTAGTCCAATTTGATGGCGGTGTTTTCATCAGTCAAACGAAGTATGTGACAGAAGTGTTGAGAAGATTTGGAATGGAGCATAGCAATCCTGTTGAAAATCCAATGGTGCCAGGATTTAAAATCTCCAAAGATGAAAATGGTGTTGAGATGGATAGTTCATTTTTCAAGTAGCTGATTGGAAGCTTGATGTACTTGACTGCTACGAGGCCAGACATAATGTATGCGGTTAGCTTATTGAGCAGGTATATGTCAAGACCTACAGAAGTTCATTATTCGGCGGCAAAGAGAATTTTACGTTACTTGCAAGGTACAACAAAGTTTGGTATTCTTTACAAAAAGGAAGGAAATTGTGAATTGATTGGATTTACTGATAGTGATTATGCTGGATCGGCGGAGGATAGAAGAAGTACTTCAGGTTATGTTTTTATGTTAAGTGGAGCTGGAGTAGCTTGGTCTTCTCGAAAGCAACCGATAGCAACGTTGAGCACGATAGAAACTGAATTTGTAGCAGCTGCTGGAAGTAGTTGTCAGGCAATATGGATGCAAAAGGTGCTGAAGAAGATAGGCTATAGTGGCAGTGAAAGTACTGTCATCTTTTGTGACAACAGCTCAACAATTAAGTTGTCGAGTAACCCAGTGATGCATGGCAAGAGCAAGCACATTGATGTGCGCTATCATTTCTTAAGGGAGCTTGTGAATGATGGATTTGTACGGCTTCAGTTTTGTGGTACAAGGCATCAGTTAGCAGACATCCTCACCAAACCGCTAAAATTGGAGTCGTTTCGGGAGCTGAGATGGAAACTTGGAGTCTGTGATTTTTTCAGGAGTTAACTAGCTACAAATGCAGTCTAGTTCAAGGGAGGGAATGATAAGGCTTAGTCAAAAGAGTCCTAGTCTTTAGCATTGTTTGTTAGTTGATTTAGTCAAGTTTGTTAGTCAAATTTGTTTCCTTATTTTTAGCTAGAACGTGGGTTGTAGCTTGTTACAGCACGTCTGTTTTGCTTCTATTTATTTTGCAGCACTTTCATATTGAATAAATAAGTCATTTCCATAATTGTTACTTGCTTTCTCTATAGTTCTTATTGCATCTAACACTTGTTAACCAATGCCCCCAGGATACTAGTTAAGGAAACCAAAGCTAGTAATTTTGCATTTAAAATAACAATTTTTTAACTTTTAAAAAGTTAAATTCACCAATTTTCATCATTTCCCAACAAGATATTTCTATTTTTGTTCTTTTAACAAATGTCTTAAGTGCACTATTTAGCATTTCCCTTTTTGTAATGGAAAGTATAAAACATACATTGCATACAAAATAAAATATTAAGGATCTAGATGGAAAGAAGAAGAAAAAAATCTATCCGAAATATGGATCCAAGTTCAAAGACATGTAATTTTATTTTAGGCAAAACACCTTATTGGTCCTTTAAGATTGATAAAAATGTTGGGTTAGTTTTTAAGTTTTTTAAATTTTAAATAGGTCTCTATTACTCTTTTAAGGACTTATTTAAAATTTAAAAAATTCAAATAGGTACATTAAATTAACAACTTAAATGACTTATTTGAAACTTAAAATAACTTAAATGACTTATTTAAAACTTAGAAAAACTTAAAAAATCTATTTGAAACTTAAAAAATTTAAAGGATTAACCCAATATTTTTGTCAAACTTAAGGGACAAAAGAGGTATTTTGCCTTTATTTTAATTTTTTTGTCAATAATTATTTTAATTATAACTACTTGTAAAATCACACATCTGATTATTTATGATTTACAAACGGGGTGAGGTAGAGATTTAATTTCCCGACCACTTGCTTTAGGGATCAAAATCCATTATCACTTTCTCTCAATTATTATTCGTTGATAATTTTTTTATGTAAATAAAAAAATGACAATGGACACTTGAGAACTCACACACACAAGTAAAAAAGTTATGTTTGAACCTCAATCATAGCGTCTGATCTAACATTTATGATATTTTTACTAATTAATCTAGAATTTAGAAAGTGATTATTTATTTTGTTACAATGATATTCTATTATTATTATTATTTGTTTTTTCCCCAAAAAAATAAAATAATAAATAATAATAAGTGAGCGAAGGAGGGAGTTATTAAGAATTCAAAAAGAGGTTTGGAACAACAACGCCGTTAGTAGCACAAACAAAATTCAATCTTCATCGTTTCATTTCCCTCCGCGTGTTTCGAATCGTCACATCAAATGGAAGGTGCTTCCATCTTCCACGACTCCGATCTTCAACCCCCCGTCGCTGAAACTGGACCAGGTATCAATCTCACTCCATACTTCTTCTCTTTCAATCCCTAATCCTCCATTTCAATAACCCCTAGGGTGTTTTCTCATCCCTCACTCCGATTAGGGTTTTCCTGTTCAAATCCTTGATTTCACTTCCGTTTCGAATTCGTAATTAAGTGATTACATAGCTATTAGATCTAACTGAGACTCCAAAATTGAAAGGTTTATCTATATATGCACAAATTTAGGTTTTTTAGGGTTTCATATAGTAATTGAAAAAATGGGTTTCATTTCCTTGCAGGTCAAAAACCGAAAAGAGGTAAATTTTTGAAGGCTGATTCTGTTTCTGTTGTTGGAGCTGCTCATAAGAAAATTCTGGCTGATATAACCAACAAGGGCCAACCAAAGCACCACCCTGCACCACCACTTCTTCCACCTTCAACTGATGTCTCCGTTGACCTCATTCTCCAGGTATATATACATAATAATGTTATTAAAGTATTATGATTATTATTGATTGATTGATGATTATCACTTCACTCATGGATTTTTTTAATTTGTTTCTCAGGAAAATGAAATGATGAGGAAGCTCTTAGGTCAAAGAAAGTAATTTTTTATCTTCATTTTGTGTCTAATTTTATGCCTTTTTATCTGCAATCAATGTAGGAATAGTTTTTGTTTACTTTGGTTTGTTCTGTTTATTATAGTGTGGTAATAGAATCATATAAAGTAGAGCTTCAGAAGTATCAAAGCAATTTTCAGAAACTTCGGAAGCAAAATGCAGAACTTGCACTTGCTAATACTCAAATGACGCGGGTACTACTAACTACATGTGTTTTAACTATTGCTTATTATTATAATTTGTTTGATATTGTTGATTGTTGATATTCAAATCTAAAATTGCTGATCTTTTTATATGCAATGCAGGAGATTAGTGCAAGCAGACAAATGGTGAGTCTTGAAGACCAATGGTGCATTGACACCTGCTGTTTTCATTTCTTATTTTTGGTTATGTTTAGTGACATTCAATTTGTTGTCATCCAGGTGAGGGAACTTCAGCTTGAATTAGCATGCAAAAATGGTGTACTCAAAGCTATGAAATTAACATCGATGGTTAGTTTAACTCATCTCCAACCTGATGAATTTGTAAATGAGCAATTCAGAGAGCCCTACTTTAGTTTTTGACGGTTATGTCTTTTGATACGTAGGAAAATGATCACAACAGAGCAAAACGGATCCATGACATTGTTGCAGATGAGGTACTTATATATATTTTCCTTTATTGGCTTCTTCTGCTTGTTGGTCTTTGCTTCCAGCTCACTAGCAGTTCACCAATTTTTCCTTTTCTTAGAGTAAGCAGTCAGATCAAAAGTTTGAAGAAGAAAACAAGGGAGAAGAACAAAACAAAGGAGAAGCGAAAAGGAAGAGAATGTCCAAATCTCAATGTAATTAGCATGCCGAACCCACTCTGTGTATACAAATTTAATTTAGATATATTTTAAGTAGGTATTTCTCTCATGCAGCTTCTGCACCTGCTGTTGTTAAACAAGTCAAATCAGAAAAGGTTGACAGTCAAAGGTATGAGTTTGGATTTACCTTCTATGCACGATTAATGTCTAATTCCAAAGTTGGACACCAGGATACTTAGGAACAATGCAGCTTATATGTCTCCTTCAAATATGCAAACAGGTGTTCTTCGAGAAGGAAATCTGCAGCGTTGAAAGCTGGAAAATCAGGATCAACAGAAGACGTATTGGAAATAAAATATGATGCCTCACATCCTCTTGAAAGTTTGGCAAATGATAACAAATCAATGTCGTTAGGATCCAAAGTTCACGATGTGGCCGGACAAGATACTGAATGTAATTGCATGCCATTTATCTTCTTTTTTTTTTCCTTTTTCTTTTGTTTCTCTCCTTCAACATAATTTTTTGCTTGCAGCCTCAGGACCTGCTAACACTGAACAAGTTCTTGCTGAAAGGAATGTTGAAAATAAGAGGTATACTATTATATATGAATTCCACTTTCTGAATGGATTCGAATGACTGAAATAGGAAAATGTGATTAATTTAGATAATTGAATGCCTGTTTCATGTCTTCACGAAAAACTTACAGGCATAGTTTGAGAAGGCAATCTGCCCTGTTCAGACCCGAGAAACCAGAACCAGCTGAAGACTTCTTTGATACAGAGGATCCAAAATTTGAAGTTTCCAATTTATGTGATGATATGTCAGAAAGTCTTCCTACAGCATCAAGTGAAACTTCAGAAAACAATGCCTGTACACTTGATCCTCAGGTAACACGAAGATCGTCTATTGGCCGGCCTTCGCGTCAATCAGCTGTGAAGATTGTTTCGTACAAGGAAGTTCCAATTAATGTGAAAATGCGTAGGGGCTAATTGAGTCAATTTTATATAAGGTTTGCACCAAAGTGTCAATTGTAGAGAAGATTGAAGTGAAAATCTGAAAGCCTGATGATATGTCCTACTTCCCGATGCCACAATGCATGGTGGTAGGGATTATTTTGATTCGTTGAATAGCTTCTTGTTTAGGACTCTGCATAATTGAAAACTGATGTATGTTCTATGATAATCAATTTTAGATGATAGTATGGGATCGACTCAAGTCATGTCTTTGTCTCCTGCCCTTCCCTCTGTCACATTGTAAAATACAGTTATGGTCTGACCAGGTGATTCTCAGTTTTTCAAATGCAAATAGAGTTCACCACAAAAAAAATCAAGATAGGTTAACTGTAATTGCGAACTTCATGGTGCTTGAACTTGATTCTCCTAAGATTGATTTTGTTGAGAAGTGAGTTTGTATGTTGTGAATACAGTTATTCATGTTTATTAGGTTTTTATCTGGAAAGTTATTTTAGCCAAGGCATTGAGTTTTGTTGGTAACTCCAAGTCATAATTTAACTCTAAAGCATGTTAATTCTATGTGTAATTAGTTGTTTTTTTCTTCTTCTTATAATTGAGTCCGGAGTAATGATCTATATATTAATTATAGTAGGCATATGCATGCTAATATTTGTGTATAACTACCATACGCATACTCCGTACTGATATGTACCTGGTACGGGGACTCCACCATTTTAAGAGTACTCATCTTCGATTGTCTCTTTCCTGCAATCGAAGAAGTGAAAAACCTGAAAGCCTGAGGATATGTCCTACATTCCATGCCATAATGCAGGGTGGTGGGGATTATTTTGATTTGTTGAATAGCTTCTTGTTTAGGACTCTGCATAACTGAAAACTGGTGTGTGTTCTATGATAATCAATTGTGGAGTATGAGGGTTTGAACCTTGTTTGCTTCTCATGTGGAAGGTATGGGTACATGAATGAACAATTCATGATGAATGGAGGAGCCACGGGTAGAGCTAAAGAGGATCATAATATCTGACGAGGAAGGCTCCTAGCTTCCCGGACTTATGCATTTTCCTTGCACATCTTGTCTTTGGGTGTGAATATTTTAATCTTAATCTACGTTTGTCTTAGCAAAAAAAAAAGCGTATGTATTAATGATGTTATTTATTAATTTTATTTAAACCAGCAGGATTTTAATTTAATAGAAACCTTTTAGTTGTAACCAAAGTAAATTAGTCAATATGCATCTCTCCACAAGTCATAACTATCAAAATATTATAATTGTTAGATCGGACATCATGATTGTGGTTCAAACTCCGATTTATCCTACTGTGTGTGAATTTTTAATGACTTGTCATTTCGTATATTTACAAAGTAAATAAAAAAACAGTCATAACATCACATTAAGGCGAGAAATACCTCTCCCCTACGTTGTTTTTTTCTCGCATCTACTCTATCATTTCTCTTTTTTTTCTTCATAAAAATAAAATACACAAAAATGCATTAAAATCACGGTGACTTTTCCGCCACTAAAACCATGAATATGAATCCTTCGTCAAGAGGTGAGAGATTTTTAGACCCTTAAACAAGTTGTTAGATGTTACTACATCATCTCAACATTATTGTGAGTTGTATAGGCCTGCGATGGATTGCTTCGCACGTGCAAAAGAAGATCAAATATTATTTGTTTCACTAACATTCTTAAGTTCAAATCCGCATCACAAAACAAATGAATTTATATTGAATAAATAACTAATTTGTGTTTCAAAGACGCTTTATAAAACATTTGTTTTCGCCCTTTTTTTAAGGAAATTGTTCTAACTTAATTTTACAACAATGTTGGATATTTTTTGAAATTGTGGAAAAACTATTAGTGATCGACAATGGACTATTCTAAGTAATTAAATTAAAGATTTGACGTCTTAAACAAATAGATGAGTTCGATCCTTGGTATTTGTGTATAGAAAAAATTTGATTGTAACGAGAGAACACATCTTACTTATCCTACAATTTCTTCAATAATCATTGTTAAATGGCAATAGAGTTTCGAATTGATAATGATATGATAATCCAAAAATAAAAAATAAACAAAACGCATAGGGAAAATGTTATTTGTGTAATTATATGGAACTTATCACTGTTTGTTTAAAATGTATAGGTCCAAAAAATAAGTACTCTTTATCCCCGGTTAGAGGAGTGATATTTTGACAACCATTTTGGTACAACCTTTGAGACAACCTTGTTGTTCTCTCTTCTCATTGGTCAAAAACAATAGAGAGAAAAAAAAAACATAATGTAAGTATGAGAGAGAAAATTGTACAAAAGTTGTACTAAATTGGTTGTACAAATATCATTTCTCCTCTACCTAAAAATGTCGGTAGTGCAGTGAACATTTTTTTTTTTTTAAGGAGGTAGTGTAGTGAACATGTTAATTTTATGTACGGAAACTATTAAATTATCATTTGCTTATAGGCGTGTTTAATTTTTTTTGACAATATATGTATTTAATATTGATTTTTTTTTGTCTAGTAGCCTAGTGGCTAGAGCTCACACAATTAAATGTGGAGAAGTGGGGTGTCCGTGGTTCGAACCTCGGCCCCTGCATAAATTATGTAATGTCCCTGCCAATTGAGCTAAGCTCACGGGGACGTTTAATATTGAATTTTAATAGGGTTAAATATGTTTTTAGTCCTTACATTTTGCGCCCCTTTGAAGAATAGTCTCTACATTTCATTGAATGTTTTTAAAATCCTCACATTTTATCTCCGATATCAAAATTAGTCTTTGCTGTTAATTCTCTAACGGAATGTTGATGTGACAGTTAGTGGGTCTCAATTATTTTAAGGTTAAATATGTTTTTGGTCTCTACATTTTGCGTGACTTTGAAAAATAGTCCTTACATTTCAATAAATGTTTTTAAAATCCCTAAAATAGTAAGGACTATTCTTCAAAGCTTCACAAAATGTAGGGATCAAAAACATATTTAACCCAAAAATAATTGGAACCCACTAACTGCCACATCAACATTCCGTTAGAGAATTAACAACAGAGATTAATTTTGATAACAATGATAAAATGTGAGGATTTTAAAAACATTTAATGAAATGTAGGGGACTATTCTTCAAAGGGGCACAAAATATAAGGACTAAAAACATATTTAACCCATTTTAATATAATAAGATAAATTAACAGTATTAATTACAATTAGTGTTGTTTTTTTTTTTGTTCAGGAATTAGTGTTGTGTTTTAAAAAATAAAGTAAGAACATCTGGTGATACCAAAAAATGTTTGTATTTAGTGACAATTTGTTTCCAATCAATACATAAAACCAGAGACTATGGGAGTAAAAAATAAAAATAAAAATGTAAATATAATGATATTCATAGAGTTTGGTTCGTCCACGACCAGCAGCAAAAGCAAGTATTCAATGTGACCCTCTAGAGTATATGGAAGCATCAAAACAATAAAGTATGAAACAATGTTAGTGAAACAACTCAAATTATTTGTGGTCATGTAGGTTCTCTTCCTACTAGTTGTAGGAATGCTCAGATTATTTGTCGTCATATCCCTCAACATCCCACTCCACTGAATGATTTAAAGTGGATTAAACAAAGTCCCGACAGGTTTAAATGCAATGCGTCATTTTCTCAAGCTCCGAATCGGGTCGGCGTTGGTGTGTGTATTTGTTGGATATTTGTATGCTGACTTCATTATTGCTAAAACAAATATTCATATGTGATGTTGGATACGATGTTCCAACATCCTGGCACGGTTCAGTATGCCCTGATTTTGTGTCTTGTATCACTTTCTTGAATGTTATTTTTGCGTGAGATCACTAAAGATTCTATGAAGATTTTATTCACGTGACTTGTGGTCCAAGAGACGTGTGTTTCTAGAAGATGCAGAGGCAATTTAGCTTTGCCTTGTTTCTTAAGTATGTTTTTGCAACATTTTATGAAACAATATATATTGTTGCAACATTTAAGGAAACAATATATATGCTTCTAGAATATTGTGGAGACTGAATATTTTATTTGGTCTGCTGACGAAAAAGTCCATGTTGTTGAATGACTATATAAGGAAGAGTCATACCCTAGTTTTATTCACCAATTCAATAGTTTTGAATTGAGTCTTTTAGAGTTTCGTTGTTAAGCCTTGTGCTTTATTTGTGAGCCTCTCTTTGTATCACCTTGATGCATTGAGCAGGATTTGTAGTTGAGTTGTAATGGATCAAAACCATCGCTTTATATAAGAGTCATTATTAGGGTTTTGAGTCCTTGTTATTTGTGTTTCACTCGTAAGCTTTTAAACAAGAGTGGATTTTATTTCTCGGAGTGTATGTCCATATTGAGTTGTAATCTGATAATCACAGGGGTTGTGATTGATTGAGGAAAGTGAGATGGGATCTCAGATCTAGGAGTTCCTAGGTTGAAGTCAAGACGGGTAGGTCCTAGGTCTAGAGTTGTAAACGAGGAGTTTGCTGAGAACTTGGAATAAGGACTACACTAGTGGATTTTCTTCCTGGCTTGGTAGCCCCCAGATGTAGGTGAAGTTGCACCGAACTGGGTTAACAAACCTTCTGTGCCTTTTACTATTCTGTCATTTATAATTTCCTTTTGTGTTTGTTTTCTGTTTAAACATCAATCAGAGCATTATGTTTGTGTCTGATGTTGAAACATCGTATAAAACATCTGGAAGCTAGCTTGTCGGAATTTTAGTATTCTAGATGATGAAGGTCAGTATGTTTTAGCCAAAACTGAATGGATGACTCCGCTCCTTGATGTGGATTTGGGTGAGACTTTAGGTTTATTATCAGCAATGTATTGGGTTCGTGATTTGCAGCTGGGTTGACTTTGAGCTTGATTCAAAAACTGTAGTGGATAGTCTTTATGGTAGTAAATATGGCGTCTCTAATTTTAGCGCAGTGATTCAAGACTGTAGGCATCTGTTAGCTTCCGATTTAGCAACCTCTAATGTTAGGTTTATTCGGAGACAAATCAACGAAGTCGCTCATAACTTTGCTAGGGTGGCTTCGTGTCATGCTAGTTTCCATATTTATATTAGGATTCCATCTTGTATCTCTACTATTATTATGAAGGAAATACAATAAGTTTCTTCTTGTAAAATAAAAATAAAAATAAAGTTTGGTTGGTATGTATCCCTCATCTAATCATTTAACATTACATCATATTTTTATTGGAGTCTGATTAATGAAAAGTATTTTATTTATCAAACGATGAAAGCCACCATCAGTTTTCATGGAGTTTGGTTGGTATGTACCACTTTCCATGCACGGTGAGAGCCACCATCATATTTTTCTAGTTCAAGAGTTGTTCATATTTGGGTGGCGTTTGAAACTCTGAATTGTGGATAGAGTGGAATATAAATAATCTTTTGTACTCTTTTGTTTTCATGTATCGATTTGGTGTGAAATCAAATTGTTATTTCTTATATTTTATTAGATTGTTTATATTGAGTCAAATTCATCCTTATAAAATTGGTTTATATGGATGTTATTCTTTGTAAAATCCTAATTTGACCTTATCTTTATCCATGTGAAATTTGAATTTTTTTTCAATGCCCCTCCTTACACACAATCTATTAAACTTGGTGTGTTTTTTTTCTTCTTTTTTATCAATTTGAACTTGGTGTGTGAGCATAGATAGTGGATGACCTGAAACAATAAATTATAATACCATATTAGATTTTTTATAATGAATCTAGCTCATCATATTCAAAACGGTTTGTAGGTATAATAATTGTCTCTCTTTATTTATTTATTTAAAAGAAATCGTCTCTCTTTATTATGAAGTCTAACTAAACCTTATTTCAATGTTGGGTTTTCCTCAATATATTACATAAAATATGGAGTATAATTATAGATTTCTTATTTCTATGTGTTTTGTTTTATTCTAACGTAACGTATTGATTGAATCAAGGGACGTGTAGAGTCTCCCCCTCAAATGAAGTGGAGAGCTATATGAATATGAGTATATGTTGAGAATTTTCATACAAATGGCAGAAATTCCGGATAATGAAGTAAAAATTATGAACTAGTTCCCATAAATAAGCCTTAAATATAAATATTTAATTTTATAAATGACGGAAAATATCATTTAATGTATTCATAGAAAAATGTGATTTTTTTTCTTCAAAAAAGTGAACAAACAATTTGTCCATTTGTTAACAATCTTCATCATTCTACTTTGGTGCATGGACATTAGGAAACCAAGGAGTGTGTGAAGAGGGAATGAGGACCCACACGGTTACAATGAGATCCATGACAATATTTTCTTACGAAAACAGTTAGGTGTATCATTAGCCGTTATTCTTTTTCTTCCATTTTATCTAAAATGATTCAACTTTATTATGCAAAAGATCTCCTACATAAAGGACCCACTATTATCTCAATTTCTCCTTTTGTTTATACGTATAAACATATGCTAAACATATGTGATGTAGGAGATGACAAAATTCTCATAATCTTCCTAAAAAATCTCAACCATCTGGATCCTAAAAAAATATTTCGATAATTTGAAGTTCGGTCAAAAGATAAAGAAACATCTAAAAAAAAATTTGACTTGAACTTTTTTCTCCAATAATTTGTTCTTAATTACAATTCATTAACACTTGAGATAAATCATTTGATTATAATCTCTCAAATTTTCTCAAATAAATATGTTGATTGTTTTAGAATGGTAAGTGATTAGCACTTCTCATATCACTATCTTAGGATAGTTAATTTCTCATGTGACCCTAAAATTATTTTCAGATGTGTAATGATATTTACATCACTTTACCTCCAATCAGCACATAGTAAGAGGTTAACTCCAAAATTGGCTAGAGATTTGAGTTAAAATTAAAGTTGATGTGTCACTATCATTTGACAAGAGAAGCATACAACATTGCATTATAGCCATTTGAGTGAGAACATGGAAATGATGGAGGGAATGATAATTAGAAGGCAAAGGGAACAACAATATAAATACATATATGCTTTATTTAGTGTACTATGGTATGGTATATGGCGTGATATATAATAACTAATAAAGCCATAACAAAATCCTCTTTTTAGTCAAAAAGAAATCCAAAGCATATACACACAAAAGTAAAAGGAATTACGATCGCATGCCTTTAATCATTCCTCAAACTAATCTCTATTTTTTTGTTTTTGTTAATTAGTCTTCACTTCATTTTGATAATGGCATTAGTTCCATGCCCTTATATACATCGACTTATCAAGATCACTTATTTAAAACATTTGATTAAGTTAGAATAGACTTAAATTATCTCAGTGTTTATATATTCAATTTTATTTTATTTTTTAAAAAAGTTAAATTAGTTCACTTAAATCAATATCATTGGACCAACCCATATCCGATTTAATTAAAGTGGATAAACAAAAATCATTAGAATTAAAACTTCTGAAATTACTCAAATTTACTTTCAGTTTTACATGTACAAAGTAAAGTACTTACACACACGTGCCATACGCCGCTACCTAAAAAGGTTTAATATGAAGAGGATTGGGGTACAAGTTGGACCTATGAAATGAAATCACATTCCCTATCCCACCGAATTATAGTGTCCTTGTGGAGACATGGTGCATATATTTGTAAAAAGTTAAATGCACTTCACTTACCATTTGGCCTTTGTGCTTTAATATTTTTTGGCCTTTTGTGTCTTATTTTTCAACTCATTGTCCCATGAAATAAAGTTAAGGCAAGAATATAAGGAGAGTAGGCACCATGATATACTCTACTGCAACATAATATTATTCCTCACTTGAAGATCCAATACAATATTCTCCTTCCATCTCTTACTAAAACCAAATGGAATATCAATGTAGCCCTCTTACATGGGAGTTCTATAACCAAGATGAGGTGTTACATCTTTCTTTTTTTCCTTTGAAATTTCCTATGTTTTTTATTCATTTATTTGATTAGTTTTGTTGTTTTCATTCTTGAAATTGCAGGGATTATTAGAGGACTTGAAGCATTCACTTCTGTACACAACTTTGGAGCTAGAAGCAACTATTGTGTCAGCCAAGGAAGAGATTACAAGAAAAGAATGTGAATTGATTCATGCTAATGATCTTTTGAGCAAAGTTATCAAAGAAAGAGATGAAGCTAGAGCAAAATGCCAAAACCTAATGCTTGAAAAACAAGAGTTTCAAATAGACAACAAATCAGGAAGTGAAAATGAGTATTCAACTCAAAATGCTTCTTCTGATTGTGAAGAAAATAGTTCAACCACACTTCCAACACCATTTCAAGCAGTGTTAGAATTAGCAGAAAAGAAACCATTGCCAGAGAAAGGGAAACTTTTGAAGGCAGTGGTAGAAGCTGGACCATTGTTGCAAACTCTTCTTCTAGCTGGACCATTACCACAGTGGCAACATCCACCTCCACAACTCAACTCCATCGAGATTCCTCCAGTTTCAATTTCATCTCCAAATTCTTCCTCTTTAAGCAAGAAAAGGGATCTTGTACTCTCTTCAGGTTCTGACTTTCCTGTTTCAAAGTGTAGAAAAGTTGTTCAGCACTCACCAATAACACCTACCACTACCTCAAATCATTTCCTACCACATCCATCATCTAGGTGAAATTCAATGATGAAAACCTACTTGAATTTCAAATTTTGATTTGTTAATGTAATTGTGTTATGAGTTACAAATCAGTATTGTCGAATCTCAAATCAATGATAGAGATCGTTAACATTAATTTACCGATTGTGTGACATGAGTCAGCTGATCTTAAATCAATGATCAAGTTTGATTGCCGCATGTAACTGCATGATAATTTTATGGTGGGAAATCTAAATCCTTGAATTTTACTAAATAAAAAAGAGTGTTGAAAAGAAAATGTTAAACGAAGTGTCGCTATTACTTTACTTTTCGTAATGTTTTATCCGCAAAGCATATTAGGAGGAAACATGTGGCCTATGTGTATCACCTCAACTTTGTCACCATATTAACAAACCGGTGGGGTTTAGCATGGGAAAGGGGAATTGTTGCCCACCATAGGAAAGTTGATTTTGACTATTGAATCAAATGAAGAACATAATATTATCATGGACTCTTAACACTAGATATTTTTCATACTCTCTCCTATCACTCTTCTCTCCTCCAACCCCACTTTCCTCTCTCTCCACCACCATCTCAAATCTGCTTCTTTTTAATATGCTTGTTCTTAATCTCATTCAATTTTCATACAGAGGTGCTTATGTTGTTATGATTTCCTTTATAATTTGCATCACAGTATCAAGAAATATAGATCTAACAAAAAGAAAGCAATACAAAATTAAATGTCAATATGTGCTCTATGAGCTGGGCTCCATTTTGATATATATTTATATCTTGAACGATGTTGTTATCTACACTAAAACAGCCAATTGCCTATGAATGAAGCTTCATTATTTTTCCCATTTCATATCTAGAACGATGCTATCGTTTGATAAATTATTGTTGTAATGGACGTGCAAAGCATATAAATGGATGTGACAGATCTAATTTCTCTTTATTTTGCGATTCGTTTTGGGATTTGGGGGCCTTGTGTTATTTTTATTCTTTGATTTCAATGGATCTGTGAATATTTTTATTTATTGAGATTTGAAAAATGTTGCTTAGCAAACATAAAAGGTTGTGGATCAGCATCAATGTGTTTAAACTGGAAGGAGACTCCTTGGTTTGTTGGGGGAGTGAAGCCATTCTTGGCTTGTTTTGTCTTTAAAAGCTTTTGAGAAAGAACACAGACACCGAAGGACGGAGAGAAAGAAAAAGAAAGAGAGTTGGGAGGACAGCTGCAGGTGGTGAGTTAATGTGGAAAAGAATCTAGTGTTGAGTGTCTATGATAGAAGCATGTTCTCTACTTTATCTAACGGTCAAAATTTGCTTTCCCATAGTGGGAAACAAGTTTGCTTTCCCATGCTAAATGCCACCTAACAAACCCCGACATACTTCTATGTAGTATGCTGCAAAAGAGAGAATCAATTGTTGACGTTTAATGTTTCCTTAATTAATCTCATCTCTCTATGTATATATTTGGTCAAATGAGGTTGAATTCTTAGAAAAATAATTGTTAGGAATTGAAAAATCTCATTTTAAGTTGTGATGTGGTGTGGTAGGAGGGTGGGGTAACCACTAACCAGGCTTCAAATGGCATGGTTTTTAATTTAAGGTTATTGTTGTGCTCGTGTTATTTTTCCAAAAGTTGTTTGCTTTCACATGAAGCACACTTTATTTAATGGTAGTCTCTGCCTGCCATTGAAGAGTACATTTAATTAGACTCCTCATAATGAAGACTAAGAACCAGTTTTATGTGGTATGATATTGTGGTTATTTCTTATTTAATTTTTTTGTTGTTACCATTGTCTTATTGAATTGTTTGCAAATAACTTTTCTAATAATTATATTATCAAGCTATCCACATAGCAAAGTAAATTAAATATCTCTCCAAAGAGAAAATACACAAAATTTTTTATTATGTGCAAATTTGCACATATTTTGATAATAAACATTTATCTTGCATCTAGGGCCGTTCCTACGAATTTTGATAATAAACATCTAAGTGAAAAGAGACACGTAATAAAATAAAAAAGTATTTTTTGAAAAGAACAATGTTCTATTTTAATTTTTTAGGGTTAATAGTGTTTTATCCCCTGGAATATAGGTCATTTTCGAGTTTACCCCCTGTAAAAAATTTGTTTTGGTTTTCGTCCTTGTAATTTTATTTTTTTCAGAATACCCCCTAATAGGCCATTTTTAGAATTTTTTTTCCAGAAATTTTTGTTTTTGAATTGCCTATTAGGAATTTTACAAGGACGAAAACCAAAACAAAAATTTTACAGGGGGAAACCCAGAAATCACCTATAATATTACAGGGGGTAAAGCACTCTTTACCCAATTTTTTAAAAGATAAAGACAATGTGAAAATCAATACCGTATACATGAGGATCCTCAAACCACCCTCCCAAAAAAACACTCACCTAACACCAAAAGCAAGAGGACCCAATTCTAATAGGCCTAAAACAAGACAACAGAAGAGGAAAAGGAAATCAAACCGGGGAAGAAGAAAAAGGAGAGTCCGATGGAGTGATGGTAATGGAACGTGTGGTATCAGAGAGAAAGAGAATAAGAAATTTTTGATTTTAATAGGATAGTACTACTGGGCTATAATTTTTTTTGAGTCTCATACCTTGGGGAGGCTCAGTTCCATTGAACTCATTGCACACCCCAAGGTCCGGTCCTGCTTGCATCACTTATAAGGTACATATGGCAGTGTCTCATTTCCAACCTCATTTAATGCTATCTTATTTAATTTTTAGCAATAATTATTAAATTTTTAGAAAATAAAATATTCAAATTAAACCAAACATTCCTTATGTTTGATTGACTAATCGGAATAAATAAAAATATGATGCAAATACAAAAAGCATGCAATTTGATTGGATTATTATATAAAAATGATACATGTTACATTATAATTGCTTTAAATAATATAAGATGATGATTTAATAAAATTGGATTGATTAACATAATATGTAAAATTATAGTCGAAAGAAAAATAGGTACGCCAATTTATTTTAAAGAAATAGTTACGCCAAATTGTAGTTGTAAAAATGTCTTCCCTAAAAAGGTCGTAGAAGAAAAAAATCCTCATATAGAGGTCTGCCCAAAAAAGCGTTGTTGAATAAAAAAAAGTCTCATATAGAGGTGTTCCCTAAAAAGGGTCGTAGAAGAAAAAAAACCCTCATATAAAGGTCTTCCTTAAAAAGGGTGGTAGAAGGAAAAAAAATCCTCATATAGAGGTCTTCCCTAAAAAGGGTCGTAGGAGAAAAAAAAATCCTCATATAGATGTCTTCCCTAGAAAGGGTCGTAAAAGAAACAAAGTTTTCATAAAGGTGTTCCCTAAATAAGGTCGTAGAAAAAAGAGAAAAAAAAACCTCATATTGAAATCTTGCCTGAAAAGGGTCGTAGAAGAAAGAAAACCCTCGTATAGAGGTCTTCTCTAAAAAGGGTCGTAGATGAAAAGTCTGTCTCAGAAAAAGGGCGAAATAAATGAGGAAGAAGCCAACAACAAAATTACAAAGTACAAAAAACTTTAGAAGAAAAAAGAAGAGGAATTTGAAACACTAAAGCAAATCGGAATAAAAACTGCATTGTCTCAAACAATAAATATTCTACCAGGAATTTAGAATGTGATGAGGGCGCCTTGAAGGGCTCGCCCTGTTAAGATTACATCAGAATTAGATCAACAAAGAACCATATTCAGGACAAAAAAATAAAGTTAAGCTACGGACAAAAGTATTAGGGCGCCATGAAAAGATCGCCCGATAAAAACATCAAAATAACAAAGGATAAGGCGCCATTAAAAGACATCGTCCACGCTCTATGATCAAGCCATCAATATGGACCATCAATTTCATAATTAATCACTTCACCTTGTCCAAAGGCTCGTGTTTGGGGGCTGTGGACCATCAATCTATCCTTAAGGGCACAAATGTCCTCCATAAAGGCTCAAGCGCCCTCCAGAAGGGCCATGAAGTCCTAGGTGCGTCCCTCTAAGGGCGCCACCTCATCAAGCTTCGAGAACGCTCTAAAGTGACTTAGGGCTCAAGTTGCTTGTGGCTTAAGTCACATAATTACCAGTCCACAAAAGTCTGCAAATACCCCTCTTGAGAGCATTCTCAAGCCATGACCTAAACAGTTCTAGACCCTAGTTTCAGATATTGTAATCACTGCAAGTACAATTAATTATACAGAAAAAAATTATCTCATGCTTGACACAGGTATACACACTAGTTAAGAAGTTTAAAATAGTAAATTTATTTTGAAACTTGTGCATTTTATATTAAACTAAATCCTGACTCACGCAACATGCGGGTGTTGTTTTATTTTGTTTATATATTTGTATTTATCATTTTTGCATATACATACAAAAGAAACTAACAACTAACTTCATATATATAATATAGTGACTAACGAAAAAGAGTTAGTGTGCAAAAGTGAAAAAGAAATGATAAAAATAGCAAGCCTAAAGTAACTGTTATATAAACCAAGCTTGTAAATAAAATAATTAAAGACTTGACCAATAAAATAAAATAAAACAACTAAAAATAAGGGAGTAATGGTTTTTGAAATTTCAATTCTCTAATTATTAAAAATTATAGATGTCATTGTACCAAAAAAAAATTATATATGTCATCTAAAGCACAAGATTGATCCAATGGTCCACAACGAATGAAAAGTAGAACGACTTTGACACTAAAATTTTAAAAAATAATATTATTTTGTTGTACGTCCTTTGAACACATTTAAAAACAACCATTCTATTTTCATATTCATTAAATGACTGATGTATTTGACTATATTATATTTCAGATACATCAATTTTTCAATGAATTTTAAAAAACAATATTTGTTTATAAATGTGATCGAATAAATTATATATCTATATCTATTTCTTGTCAAAAAAAAAAACTATATATCCATGTCTAAATAGAAGTGTGAATTAAATTGAGAGTATCTAGACCTCAATGTTTTTTTAGGTCTTGACCTCAAAATCTTAAACAATTCTGATCATTTGTATGGGCGATGGGAGATGATTAATGGATTTTTTTAAAGGTCATACTAAAGTTTAAGATGTTGAATGCATCATTTTTTGGATAAATTTTTAAACAAAAAATTATCAAATATTTTAAAAACTCATTTTAGCATTTTTTTTTTTTTTAG
>Ga0228710_1001944_pt1 | contig 31970 bp, 12 predicted proteins | sample MedpolnodulmetaG_FD_177995 | JGI IMG/M metagenome (GOLD analysis project Ga0228710, IMG submission 177995) | Root nodule microbial communities from Medicago polymorpha collected in Santa Monica, California, United States - pink nodules | ecosystem: Host-associated > Plants > Roots > Nodule... | reverse complement strand
AATCAATCTATGATCCTAATTCCCATATCTCCTGTCCTTTCTCAAACTCCAAACAAACAAAGACAAAAACTACCCTTTAACCAATACTAGAAGAATTGCAAATACAAAATTGCATTCAACATATTAAATGTTTGTATAAAAACATTTATTCAATCGAGAATCTTAAAAAAATGAACTGGCCATCACTTAGTTATGAACAGAAACTTGAGTAAACCTAACCAACCTAGCACTTCAGATTAACACTTGCAGTTTTTGAAGTTCATGTTTCACTTCAACATTTGTTTTTGTTTATTACAACTACTATATACGCATGCACACGTCGAAATACGAGTATAATATACCGTATATATATACGACCTGAAACAATGGGTTGCACGGCGTCCAAACTCGACAACGAAGAAACGGTACGGCGGTGCAAAGAACGCCGCCGTCTCATGAAGGAAGCAGTTTACGCTCGCCACTACCTCGCAGCGGCGCACTCTGATTACTGTAACTCTCTTCGCCTCACCGGTTCCGCACTCTCCACTTTCGCCGCCGGTGAACCTCTTGCCGTCTCCGACGACATTCCCGCTGTTTTCATCAACACAGTAAAAACTCGTCAGACACCGCCACCTCCTCCTACTCCGGCCGCCGTAACAACCACAAAACTCCGTACAGTTACTGAAACACGTCGCCGGAAAATTCCGGTGAAGCTTCCTCACATTCTTTCCGATTCAAGCGTTTGTTCAACGCCGAGAAGCGAGTTTCCGAACTGGTTCATTCCAACCGCGCATCAAAATGAATCAGCTTCCGAAACTTCTTCTGTTTGGAATTGGGAGAATTTTCATCCTCCTCCTTCTCCTCCGAGTTCCGAATATTTCCGGCAACGTTCTCAACCGCCGAATCAGAAGCCGGAAAATCCAGAATCCGATACATCATCAGAATCCTTCTACAACATGTTCCACTCGAAAATTCATCTTCATAATCAAAATCAAAATCAGAATCACAAGACTGGAACGGAACAAGAACTAGATCGATTGGAAACGGAACGTGAGGAGGTTCGGTGTAGTGATTGGGAGGATTGCTATGGTTCAACAAGCTCATCAGATAGAGATGAAGTTATCGCCGGTTTGAAGTCATCGGAAAAATCACCGGAGTTTGTTGCCGGCGGTGAGGTTCCGGTGAGGAAAGACGAGGAGGTGAATGAAGAAAAGGTGAAGATGAAGCATAAGGATTTGAAAGAGATTGTTGAAGTGATAAGAGAGAATTTCGAGAAAGCAGCGGTGGCTGGAGATCGGTTATCGGAGATGTTGCAGATTAGTAGGGCTCAACTTGATCGGAGTTTCAGTCAATTGAAGAGTAAGATTTTTATTTTGAAAAGTGTTTGCTTACTGAGAAAGTGCGGGAAAATTTTATAAATCATTTCATTTGATCCAAAAAAATTATATATCTGAAGAAATTGGATTTAATGTTTTTTGTTATGGAAAATATTAAATTCTGCTTAATTGAAAAAAGGTTATTTTGAATTCAATGCAGAAATAGTTTATCACTCTAGTAATATACTGAGCAAAGTGAGCTCAACTTGGACCTCTAAGCCACCATTGGCAGTTAAATACCGGTTTGATGCCGGTTCACTTGAAGGACCGGGTGGTCCGAAGAGCCTCTGCTCAACTTTGGACCGGCTTTTGGCATGGGAAAACAAGCTCTGTCAGGAAGTGAAGGTAAGTTTTTGTTTTCGTCCTTACCTAAATCAATAATGAATGAGTAATTTATATTTTTATTTTTTGAACAATGTAAAGGTCTTGTACGGGTAGTGTAGTGGGAACATATATAGTACTAATAATTGATGGTATCTTGACTTTGAATCACAGAATCAGTCACTTTCGGTGCATTGTTTAATTTGTCTGTAAACACTTTTTCATTGTTTTCTTACAATAAATTTTCATGTTGAGGACATTTGTTGATGATGTTTCCTGCTTAAGGTCTTTTACAGTTAAACAAAATTAAGTAGATTTTGTGCATGTTTGATTTCATGGCGAGTTCAACAAAATCACTTTGGCACTACGGTTTAGTTGAAGTTATAAAATGTAGCCTTTGCAAAATTATAGTAATTTCATGTGATTTTGCTTAACTCACCGCGATACCAAATAAGACTTCTCTTCATTTATGTTAAACATACCCTAGCTGTTTGGCAGTTCATCTGTAGTCATTCCATGGTTAGAGTTCACTATTAAATGGTACATCGGCCAAGACCATATGATGTCATTTCGAGTTATAGAAATGGGCCGAGTAAGCCGAGTGAATAGATTACGGGTCAAGTATTTTCAAAATGTTATAATTCAGGGAGCTTCTTCTTCGCCTCCATGATTCTTAAACATTGCTTCCGTCCGAATTTATCCATCTAAAAAGACAAGAATATTGGTTTGTCTGATTTACCCAATTGGACGCCTAACCTAAGATATTAAGTTATTCTACGTGTGTCGGATATTAATTTTTATTATTTGCACTATGTAGTGTCCGGCTAACAATGTGTTCAATTTGCATTGGTAATATAGGTAACAACTCATTGAAATACACCAAACGTGAATTCATTAGCATGTTTGGATGCATTTTGTCAAAATCAAATTCATTCAAAAGCAAGTATAATTGAAATTGATAAAAACTAACATGGAATACAGTTTTTACCAAAAAAAAAACAAAACTTCCTTTTTAATTCAACCTTAATTAATATCAACTTACAAACTCATAATCCTTTAAAAGTTACTCACCTAAACACACATGTAGCCTAGCCTAGCTTTTTATTTTACTAAACCAAAGTTAGAAGGTTAAGTGTGCACTAATGATGGTTTTGCTTAATTAGGCTAGAGAAGGTGTGAAGATTGAGCATGAAAGGAAATTGTCAACTCTGCAGAGTGAAGAATGCAAGGGAGGTGATGATGAAACGAAGATAGACAAAACCAAGGCTACCATAACAAGGTTACAGTCACTAATTATTGTAACATCTCAGGCTGTGTCTACTACCTCAGCTGCCATTAATGGTCTAAGAGACTCTGATCTTGTTCCTCAGCTTGTTGAGCTTTGTCATGGGTATGTCTCTCTATTCTACTATTGGTCCCTCTCTGAACTTAGATATAAGTAAACAAGTACATTTATCTTATTCACATATGAGCTGGATACATGTACTTTTTTAATCATACATTTAAATTGGGAGTAGTATTTGCACAATGTATGAAAGGACAGTGAAACAGTTATCATTTTCTAGTAAAATAAGATTGGACCACTAGTCAACAAAGTCAGGAGCTTTAGGACAGTGTGTTTAATATTCAATTCAAGGCAATCAAAGCATAAATGTACACATTCAATTTATATTCGTACTTTCATTGGGCCACCAAAATTTTGAATAGTATTTGAGAAAATATGGAGTCTTCTGCCAATTCAGACTCTGTTGCTCTTATATATGTGTCACTTTTTTATGAATTCAATGATACATTTGAGATTTAATTATCGATGAAATGTGCTGCTTCCTGTATTGCCATAATATAGTAGAATCAAGTTGTGGCTTGCATATATTAAAATTGTTATTACTCTTAACTATGCGTGCAAGTGTAATCTAGATTCTAGATAGTTGTAAGTTAGTACACCTTAAGTTATTTTTTGTTCACTAGGTGTGGTGCATACTTGGAATGACACTGTGATTTTGTTAAAGCTCTAAAGTATAGTCTTTTTTGCCAAAATCACAGTAACACATTGTGGTTCTGCCAAACTCGCCATCAATTTTAACATGCATGTAGTAGCAAAGATTGTGCTATCAGCATCAAAATATTGAGTCATTTAAAAATGTTACACCCCATTTGAGCAAACCTGTCTTACCAATGGAGTTGGTCATGTGGAAGTAACAATGGTGATATAGTATCATGCAAACCATTTTATTTGCTGACAGTTACTTACTATACTATTGAACTGTTTGAGATGAGCTATAATTGAGTGAAAATAAAAATATTGCTCTTATTGTCACTATTATCCATTCTGCATAATTGTTTCCCTTAAGGTCAACTGGCAATAGAATATGAAATTGGAAAATTATAATGGAACATAATAGCATATTTCTTGGTAAAGCATCTTTGGTTGTAGTTGATCGTGCCCTTACAATTCAAATTTCAATATAAACTTGATAACCATAAAGGAAGATATAGACTCCATATATATACATACTAGTATTGATAACCTGTGCTGCAACGACACTTAATAGTAAATTAGGGCATTTCATTAAATCTACATTATTGTTGTGCATCAATTGTTAAGTTGTTTGAGTTAAATATAGAGTTGTCTCAGATTGTTCACTTGTGTTTGTGACATGCCAAACATAGAATCATTTACATGTGGAGATCAATGCACCAGTACCATGAAACGCAAAGCAACATTGTACAGCAAGTTTGTGGCCTTGTGAACCAATCATCGAAAGGTCACTCAACATCCGAATCGCACAAACAGGCAACTCGAGATCTAGAATCAGCTCTGTCAGCTTGGCATTCAAGTTTTATCCGGATCATAAAATTTCAAAGAGACTTTATTTTGTCACTACATGGTTGGTTTAAGCTGAATCTTATTCCAGTCAACAATGACAACAACAACAGCAGGATTAGCAACAAAATGGAACCATCTGATGCATTTTCCTTTTGTGATGGATGGAAACTAGCCCTTGACCGTGTTCCAGACACTGTCGCTTCGGAAGCAATCAAAAGCTTCATCAATGTTGTTCACGTAATATCAGTTAAGCAATGTCAAGAACTCAAGATTAAAAGGAAAACTGACACTGCTTACAAGGAACTTGAGAAAAAATCTTCATCTCTAAAAAACATAGAAAAGAAGTTTTACAACTCATATTCTATGGTTGGTATTGGAATAATTCCAAACTCTGTGGAAGATATTGGACAAGGCTTGGATGCAAGAGACCCTCTTGCTGAGAAAAAATTGGAACTTGAAGCTTGTCAAAGACGTGTCGACGATGAAAAGCTGAAGCATTCGAAGGCTATTGAGGTTACAAGAGCTATGACACTTAATAATCTACAGACAGGTTTGCCTGGAATGTTTCAGGCATTGACAAGTTTTTCTTCATTGTTCATTGAAGCTCTTGAATCAGTGTGTGACCGTTCATATGCCATAAAGTAGGTATTTATTCTGCTTTGGCTTTTGAGGGGATGTGAGTTCAGTATAAAGGCTGACTTTTTCTGGCACTGCCTCTTATTGTTCTAAGTTCTAACTGTTTTGTTGTAAATACCAAGAATTTTGTGATTCTATTTTCCAATACTCATTGAAAACTCACACGGACAAGTGGAGAGGCCAGGTTAGAACTCCAATCAGGATGTCGGGTTTAGCAATTTTGGCATTTTTGCCGGTTGAACTAGGAGATTAGGTTTTTTTGGATTGGTAAATTTCTTGAATTATTGTATCAAAGAATTGAAAATTTCAAGGTATGTATAAATTAATGCTTTGAGTGTTGGGGTAGTCCAAGGTAACCACAAATAAATCATTCAGGACCATTAAGAAACCGGAGATCACATCGGTCTTGGACAGAGATGTTATGTTCAGTCTTTGATACTTCACTTACATGATCACCTCGTTCATATTTAATCATTTTATAATGGCATTGATAGTATTTAATACTATAATTTTTATTTTTAATTATCATGTAGTTATTATTAAATTATTTTAAGAATTTATTAACTATTCTTTATAGTATATAAATTTTTAATTACTTTATCCAGAATATAAATTTATATCCTAAATCAACATTTAAATATAAGGAAATATATAACTACATTTGACTCAATTTAATGATGTATATTCTAAAGTACATTTTAATTATAATTTTTTTTGACTCTTTTATTTTCATGGTACAAGTTTTAATCAACGGCACATTTTAGAATGCACTTATATTTTTGAATGAGATCATAAAGACTAATTGCGTTAAGAGTTTAAGAAATATAATTACATATACATTTGAGGTACTAGCTCACTGATAAGAATTTGCTCAAAAAAAAAGGCTCAATGATAAGAATTTAACATTATAACCTTAAAGTACAAATTTCAAATATCCAGAAACGGTTGTAAGTAAGTGACTCCACAAGTAATATTTAATAATAATAAATTAGAGTTAAATACAAGGTATAATGTACTACGTTTTCAATAATTCAAAAACCATGCATAGATCGGTTTTCATAAAAATTTCGCAACTGAATAATGACAAAGTTTCTAAATATCTCAAGGTCTTAACAACACATCTCAATATCAAAATACATCAAATAAGACCTCCATGTCCACAATATAATCCAACAAATAACATAAAAATACACTTCTGACCAAGGTCCTAATCAGAGCCTATAACTAGACTCCAAAAGCAATAAGAAGATGAGGAAGCGTCAAGTTAAACCTCGGGTACTCACGTCGATCGCGCGTCCTCAACATGCACGTCTACACCATTTTACAATGGTGAGGCGACCAAAAAACCACTAGAGGGTAAGATTATATTCAACATTAAAAAACTACGAACTCAAGCATAGTATATTAGAATTTCACATCATACATATAAATCACATTCCTAACAATACTATATTCACATGTAATCTCATTCAATATATCAAGTAGATGCAATATTTCTCAAAACATCAACGATGGGATATAGTCTTAGGAATACAACAAGTATTAAAGTCACCACTTCAACAACAATTAAACTCCTAGTATTCATATTTCAGCATGGATAAGCATCAAATCATATTCCACGTACACTTATATCTTCATGTTATAAAGTCTACAAGTTTCCGCTAACATTTCATAAGCACATATTCATTTCGAAAGCAATTAACAACTTCAAGTTAACATATAATCAAAATAAATGTCATTCACATCTTAACTTAAGAAAACTCATCTTCATATCACAACTTCAATTAGACATATTACCACATAAATACATCATCACATCTCTTCTTATCAAATAACATATCATCACCTTTTACATCTTCAACTACACATGTTCATCACAAACCTACAATATTCGCATATATTCTCATCTAATTATTTCAAATAAACATAGTCATCATCTCAAGAATATAGACAAGAAAATCATCATAATCAAAGAAATCACCAAGTTCAAAGCACCTCATTCAAACAAATTCACCATTTAAGAGGTCACCAAGAACACAATATTCACACCATATTCACCAATAACCAATTACATAGATCTTCATAGGTTCGCATAGTCAAGTACATATTGTTCACACTTCATCACCGTCACCAAAACTTATTTGTCTTATTGGCATGAGGTCAGTTTATTTTTTATTCATTGTTCACATGGTGACAAACTTTAACGTTATGATCACTTTTTTGAAGATATCTTTGATTTACTAATTGTATTGTTTGAAAATCACTGTATGCAACCAACGTGCAAAGGTCAACTACTCGTACGTGTTGACAACGTGTGTGGTGCTAACCAATGTGCATGCACCTACACGCGCGGGTCCACCTGTATTGTGCTGCCCGACGCGCGTGTGTCCGCACGCGCGGGTCGATGCGGATCGTGGTGGCCGACGCGCATGCGGTATTGTTGTAATCCAGTAATTAAATTGTTCGTGCATCCACGCACAGGTTGCGCAGGTTGCACGAATCACTAATTTATGTAAAAAGTACTAATGTCGCCGTTACCTTTGCCCAAATAATTATGTCGCGTGTATGTGTTATACATGATGTCCAATGCGTGTATGTGTTGTCTGACTCGTGTACATGTTGTACATGCTGACTGACGTGCGTCTGTGCTAACCAACGCGTGTGCGTGCTGCTGTTTTAAATCAAAATTAAATGAGAACAATAACGTGAATGGATGAGTAATTAGCATCGGTTTTGAGAAAAGTTGTGCCTCACCTATGACTTGATGTGGAATAATGACCATTATTACATTGAAATCATGTGATAGTTTGAATTAAGATTTGTATTCCAGTTTGTATTTTTTTACATCTTATAATTTTTCGAATAATCGTTGTTTTTTTTTATTGTACTCTAATTTGAATTTGGATATTCAATTTGATCATACATGTAAGTCATTTATCATACTTTATTTACTTTTTTTTCCTTTACGCATATAATTGACATACCTTTGAATTTTTGTTGGGATTTAAATTTAAATTTTAGTATTTATCATACCTTTTTGTCAAACTTTGTTGCAGATTTCAGCGCAAAATCTATGTGGGTTAAAAAATGCAGTATTTATAATAATAATATTTGACATCATTCATTTTACAAAAAAAAAATGTATTATTGTCAGTCATTCATGTTGTATCATCATCTTCCTTATCCTTCATTCATTTAGAACCATATTCTTCATCATCCTTCATGCTCCTAAAATCCTTCATGTTCATATTCATTTTCTTGAAGTCCTTCGTGCTTTCAGCTAGGTAACCTAATTGTTTTTCCTTCATGCTTTCAAGTAGGGTAACCTGATTGTGATGAATTTATAAATAGTATCAAAATTTGAATAGAATAGTTAATAGACGCGGGTTCCTTATAGATGACTAGACTTAAATATATGGGGAGTCCCATAAATAGTTTTACCTAATGAATTATTTGGCAAGTCTAAGTATTTGAGGATATCTTTAATTTACTAATTGTATTGTTTGAAAACCACTGTGTGTGACGAACGTGCAAATGTCAACTACCTGTACGCGTTGACAACGCGTGGGGTGCTAACTGATGCGCGTTCACCTATACGCGCTGGTCGATCTGCATTATGCTGCCTGACGTGTGTGCGTCGCTCGCGCGGCTCGACCTGTATTAATTAGGAGTCATTTAATAGGTCAATAAGATTAGTTGAATGAGATTCTTAATTCTGGATTTGGATTTCATTAATGGGTCAATCTATCTCCTCTATTTCTTTCTTCTTCTTTTATAAGTAAATAATGGAAAGCATGCTTCAGTGGATTGTGGTCCTCGGTTTTACTTATGTGAATTGTTGAAATCTTCTTTTATAACTCATGTTAACATTTATTCAATGATTTCATACTTATCATCATGTATATGTTTTGTTAACAAAAAATAACGTTAGTAATTTAAAAATTAACTTTTTTAAGTAATTTCTTTCTTTTTTTATGACAAAGTTTTAAGTAAATTTTTTTGTTTAATTATATTTTGCATCCTAGTTTTTTCAATGAATTGGTCCTCTCTTTAAAAATTCTTCTATTTTTTCGTCAATTTCTAAAAATTCTTAGCTAAAAAATGATGTTGTAATATTACATGACGTACAAATTGATGGTTGAATTTACACGTCAATAATCAAATCATAAAAAATGAAGAGTATAGTTCTAAAGTTAAAAATGAAGTTTTAGAGAGTTTTTTTTTTCAATTTCATGCTGACTATTTTACATTATTGTCCACATCATTTTTCATGCTCTAAGGTAGTTAACTACGGTTGGAGTGTTTTTTTTAAGTTGTATATGTGGAATGGTTGTTAACTACCGTCGAAAAGACCGGACGGTCGTCAAGTATCTTTGGGAGCAAAAACGTATTTTTTCATGTGTTTTTAATAAAGTTCATATATGTAAAAAGCAATTTTCTAAGTGAAGTACTTCTTGCTAGACAGTTTGGTCGTTATCAATTGAGCCTAAGATTAAGGCCGACCATTTGTATAGCCCAAAGCTAAATTGAAAGAAAATTGCATTTCACACTTTATATAAGGCTAAAACACACCTGAAAAAGATGCAAATACCCCCTCTATAAATCTTGATGTTCTTCTTTCCTTTATCCTTTGGCTTAAGTGCATTTTTTACCCTTTAACTTTTAAAAAGTTATGATTTTGGCCCCATAATAGAAAAAATAAAAAATGTGTCCTATATATTTAGGAAATATGCTCTTTTGACCCTCTAACTTAAGAGAAATATACTCTTATTGCCCTCTATCTTTAGGAAAATAATCTCTTTTGACCCCTTATCTTTACAAAAAGTTGTGATTATGGCTCCCTGTTCTGCGACACGTGACGACTTCTCAGTAGCTTTGCAACCTCTTGGAAATTTAAGGGGTAAAATTGTAATTGTTTTTGTTAGGAAACCAAAATCGCAACTTTTTAAATGTTAATGGGTCACAAATGCCTTTAAGCCTTGTCATTTTACTTACTTTGTACAAACCTAATTTATATTGCTTATTGATTGAGATCTATAAACACTCAAATCAATCACAACTAATCTTCACAACTAACTTGTAAATAATTCATTCATATATCAAGTTGTTAATCTTTCTAAGTATTGTGTTTTTGTTATCAATAGGTTTGGCTTGAGATAGTTACAGTTTTGTAAATTGTCTAGTATATTGAATTTTGATTAATCATTATACAAATTCATAGTTGAATTTCTTATTCGTATTGAAGAGGTATTATTGCATTGTATAGCTCTTATCATTCGAATAGTGTGCATGAATTCAATAGTCATATCATTTTCAAAAATCTAGCATTTGATAACAATAAGTCCCAATTATCTTATCATTACATTCGTAACTGTCTGATAATCACTTTCAATGACATCTTGACAACCAGTTATATTAAAAATCATTTTTCATGCTCTAAGGTAGTTAACTACAGTTGGAGTGTTTTTTTTAAGTTGTATATGTGGAACGGTTGTTAACTACCATCGGAAAGACCGGACGGTCGTCAAGTATCATTGGGAGCAAAAACGTATTTTTTCATGTGTTTTTAAGAAAGTTCATATATGTAAAAAGCAATTTTCTAAGTGAAGTACTTCTTGCTAAACAGTTTGGTTGTTATCAATTGGGCCTAAGATTAAGGCCGACCATATATGTATAGACTATTACTTTTCCCACCCTGCTGCCTTCTCATGCGCCATGTAAATTTTCCAAAAATGCCCCTTGGTTTTCGGATTTTATAATCCGAAAATATCCTAAGTGAATTCGGATTCTGTAATCCGGACAATGCTTATGTATAATCAACTACCAGACTCTCTCACATTTCAACAGTTTTGAGTTTTGCTTCTAAAAACAACATAAAAACTAAGTAAAAATGCTAAAAACCAGTCAAATAAAATTATAAAAATATATAAGTACCACCAAAAAATTCTAAAAATCAAATAAAACTAATACAAATTTTTTCGAATTTTTCTGAGAATATGAAAAATTAAAAATGGGTCTAAACGATGGAATTTTGGATTTTGAGGGGCGCAATCTTGAAGAAGTCCCTTCTAAGGGAGTGTTGATCCTTGATTTTTTTCTGATTTTCTGGGGAAGTTTCGGAGCAATCCGATCAAGTAGCTCGAAAACCAGATTTTTGACTAAGAACATCTAACAATGACCCAAAACATAAGGATGAAAGTTGGGAAGATTAATATTATCCATAAAATGAATATCCATGTTACAAACATGTTTAAAATTTATGCTAATGTAGTTCAGATTATGTAATCCGAACTGTTTTTCCCTTAAAAAGGGGTGTTTATGGGGTGTTTAGATTATGTAATCCGAAAAAATCATGTAACGCGCCCTATTTTTTGAGGTTTTCGGATTACATAATCCGGAAAAAAAATCCGTAACTCATTTTTTCACCCTATAACAAAGGAAAACACCAGTTCGGATTATGAAATCCGAAAATGTTAAGGGCATTTTTGAAAGAAAAAAAAATAGGGCGCACTAGAAATCAATAAGGTGGAAAAAGTAATAGTCATGTGCATATGTTTTATTTCATAAAAACAACATTGAGAATATGACAAACACTAGAAAACCATTTTAAGACTAAAGCTTATTTTTCACAAACTATAACCATTTTTTAAACATATATATTGGTTTAAAAAAGTCCAATTTATTTTAGAATTACATTGAATATACCAACTTTTCATTTTACTTCCTATAAAATTATTCTTTAATTTTTAGTCCCTTTAAAATTTTCAATCACCGCTTTTAGTCCCTATTTTTAAGTCAATTCATGTGTAGCATTTATATTTTTTAACAAATTTGTGTAGAATATTGTAAATATTTCTCCAAAAAAAATTATAGTTTTTAAACAAAACATGAATTACGTATGAATTTTTATCGTCAAAAAAGTAAAAATTCATATTTAACTCATATTTTGTTAAAAAATTATAATTTTAGATGGACTGAAAAGAAAAATTGATATATTTATAGGAAAAAAACGTATTTAACTCTTTTAAATAATAATAATAATAATAATTAGACTTGACATGTGTATAAACCAACTGTATTATAGTCATTAAAACAGTCCATGTGGCATAGTAGCGTCATTGTACGTTAGAGTCACCTGCAGGAAAGACAAAAAATATAGACATAAAATTTTATAGGACCTAAATTTGATGAAAATTTTTAGACGGGTCATAAAGAAAAGTTGTGATATCAAAGGGGCCGAATTGTGGCCATAGAGAAAAGTTATGATAATCTTATTAAGACTAACTTTAGTTATATGAGAATCTTCTTAAGAACTAAGATTTTTATCTATGATAATCTTATTAAGACTAACTTCCGTTCTCTGCAAATCTTCTTAAGAACTAAGATTCTTATATATGATAATCTTACTGAGACTAACTTCTGTTATATGAGAATCTTCTCAACAACTAAGATTCTTACCTGTGACAACCTTACTAAGGCTAACTTCCGTTCTATGAGAATTTTCCCAACAACTAAGATGCTTACATATGTCAATCTTACTGAGACTAACTTATGTTCTATAAGAATCTTCCCAACAACTAAGATTATAATTACCAATGAAAATCTTTCAAAGACTAACTACCGTCCTATGAGAATCTTCTAAAGACTAACTTCAGTTCTATAGGAATCATTCAAAGGCTAACTTCCGTTCTATGAGAATCTTCTAAAGACTAACCTCTCTTTCTACGAGAATCTTTCAAAGATTAACTATTATTCTATGAAAATCTTTCAAAGACTAACTTCCGTTCTATAAGAAACTTCTAAAGACTAACTTCCGTTCTATAAGAATCATTCAAAGGCTAACCTCTCATTCTACGATAATGTTCTAAAGACTAACCTCTCATTCTATGAGAATCTTTTAAAGACTAACTTTCGTTTTATGAAAATCTTTCAAAGACCAACTTCCGTTCTATAAGAATTTTCTAAAGACTAACTTCAGTTCTATAAGAATCATTCTAAGGCCAACTTCTGTTCTATGAGAATCTTCTAAAGACTAACTTCTCGTTCTATGAGAATCTTTCAAAGACTGGTTATCATTATATGGGAATCTTCTAAAGATTAACTTTCGGTCTATGAAAATATCAAAATTAATCTAGTGTTTATATTAAATAACTTTTTATTTTATAGGCAAAACACCGTTTAAATTTTATGTGTTCATATAAACAATTTTTTATGGTTTTTTTTTTAAAGAAAATTTTTATGTAAAAATATGATAAAGTTGATATGATAATTTTTTTGATATAAAATAAAATATTTAAACACATAAAATCCATAGCGAATAGGGTGCAAATATTTAACAGTGTTGAGTTTTTAATGCTGATTTAATGGAAATATTACATTAATGTTGATTTTTGAAAATAGTCATGAATTCTTAAAATTTTATCATATCGACGTTCTCATATCAATACATAAAAATTTACCTCTGTATATATAAACACTTAAAATCTACAACGGACACGTTATAAATATACAACTTAAATAACAAAATATTTAATAGAAACACTACATTAATATTGATATTTTGAAAATAATGAGCTTTGAAAATTTATTATATCAAATTTCTGTTATCAGTGCTCTTTTTGACACATCTCATATCAGTTCATAAAAATTTGTTTTCGCAGATATAGACACATTAAAACTGCAACAACACGTTATTTAACGGTTTTTTCCATATACTTTTTTTAATAGAGACATTACATTAATGCTTATAATTTTCATTTAGTATTTTTTTTTAATAATTCATTTACTATCTTTAAATTTTTCATAATATTACCAATATAATTATTTTTTATATAATTACCACAATGTTACGCGAACCATGCGAGAAGTCTTTTATTAGTTTAGGAGAAAAAGCCAAGAAAAATATGATATTTTACTAAATATAAACTACCTAAATTAACTTTTCCAGGATATAATTGCAATTATAATACCTCTTATCTACTAGGGCAGGTAATTGATAGTACATTAACCTGCAATTATAAATAATAATCCGTTTCACACTTGTACCAAAAATATATATATCTCTCGTACCGTACGAGACCTACTAAAGCCAGTGGCGTTGCCAGGACCTTGGACCAAGGGGTTCGATTATTTTTTTTGTTGAGCACAGACAATATTAATGCATTTCATTTATAGGCAAAGAGTACAATATACAATTTACATATTGGATCCTTATAATAATATTATATTCAAAGAATTACATTGTACTAAAAAAAAATTCAAACATACTCTACGAAAGTCTCCTACAGGATTTAATGTTCTAAAATTGTTGAATAATCAACTCATCATCAATGTTGCCGAGCGCATATCTCTCTGTATAAATTCATGAGACAATTGTTCATTAATTCTTTTCTTTTTTTAAAATGGTCATTAATTCATCTCCCATTTTATTATTCAATTTAGTTTTCACAATCTTCATGGCAAAAGAGGTCCCTATGGAGTTTCATGTTAATTGAAGGAAATAACAAACTCCAGGTTTCCAGCACATACCATAAAAACAAAACTAATCTTTTATGAATCACTCCAAGAATCAGATAAATATTGCAGGGCATAATTTCATAAACTTGCTTCAAACAAGGACTTCTTTTTTAAGTTCCCTACGATACATTCTTGATACTTAGTGGCATTTTCACACATAAACATCATAAGATCAGCCCATAGAATTCATTAGTGTAATCAACAAAACAATCACTCAATTTTGACTATATAAAACAACCATTGCATATCCAAAAAAATCAACATATTGATAATTTATTACAACTCTAATCAATTTCACAACACAAACATATCATTAGGACCCCAAATTGCATATAGGTTAGAGAAGTTAACATGTGTAAATGAATGAAGAGAAAATTGTTTGGGTTTTTGGCTAGCTGGTGCAAAAAAATAAAATGAGGAGGTTCAAAATGTAAAAACAATAGGGATATATGTGGAAAAAAAATCAATTTGAGGGTTGGCAAGTGCATCCCCTCATTATAATGTGGCTCCGCCACTAACTAAGGTTGTGTACCCTAAACGGAGTCATCTTTGTTAGTCTATTTTTCTATCCTTATTTTATTTTATTGGTGTATGTGGATATGCATGTTTTTTTCACATGAATTAGAATTAGGAGAAGAGAATAAATGATATACTATTTTCAGACATCATTCAAAATTAATCAACTATTCAAAATATACCTCTTTTTCTAACAACAATTAAAAAATCTATACAATACTATCTCTATCTCTATATACATGTATTCTAAGCTACATTTTGCCCATGTGTCACCTTATCAATGCCCCCTTTCTAACTAATCTCCCATACTTATGCCATGTGGCTTTCTTTTGTTCTTGATTCTTTACTAGCCATTCCTTACTATCTATCTTTCATTTTCCATCAGCTGCAAAAACACTTCATTTACTTCACTTCATGCAAGTTACACTATGAATGCACTATAATCCATTTTTATTAATATTGAGGGGTTGCATTTTAAAATTATTCATATTCTTAATCAATCCTCTTACACACACAAGTTTACTATAAAGCTCCTCATTTTTTTCTAAGCTTATATATATGTTGCTTATGGTATCCTTTTCATTTCTTCTTCCATTTCATTTTTTGATAGTTTTGATTTTCTCTTCAAGCTTTGTGTGTGTGTTTCTATTTCTATAACTTTTCGTATTCTCTAATGGATATTTTTTTGGAAAAATGGGGAGTTTTGTTGAAAGGACAATTCATATATGAAATGGTGATTGTATTTTTTTCATTGAAATTAAAGTCTTTTTTCATTATTATTTTTTATTTAACATTGTTATGAGATCAAGAGTTCACTAAACATGTGGAAGGAAACATATTAAAAATGCATAAAAAATGAATTTTTTTTTATTCATTTTTATTCCAAGCCAACATGTGGTTGTTGCTATAACTATTTGAGATTTTTCCTTCTCAACTAATTGACATAAGATGGAGGAGGATTTGGATGGATCTTATAAGAAACTCAAAACTCTCAACACCAAAAATTGTAAAGGGTCGAACAAGAGAAAGTAAGAATCTCTATTAGAGATTTTTCCTTCTCAACTAATTGACATAAGATGGAGGGGGATTTGGATGGATCTTATAAGAAACTCAAAACTCTCAACACCAAAAATCGTAAAGGGTCGAACAAGAGAAAGTAAGAATCTTTATCCATACGTGTTAGTTTAATTTAATCAAGTATCCGTATCTTTGTAATAAGAGAAAATACTCTTATTATATTTTTAATTGAATAGTTTCTTATAAGATCAAGTATCCTAGGTAACTAATTGCAAAAGCACACATTTATTCAAGGCCTAGGTAACAAATTGTAGAAGCATGCATCTATTCAAAATTCTAATGGAATGTTCTTGATCTTCGTGAAATTGGAGAGTCAAAGTCATGTTTTGATGATTTACATGAAAATTTAACCCTTGACCCTGGAATTGACTGACCTTCATACTTTCCATCCATTGAGTTTCCTACAATTAAGAGTAAATTTGGGTGCATCTTATGAAATTGTCTAACTATACTCACATTCTTTTGGGGAAGTTTTATAATTACCTTATTTTAAGGATAATTAAATGACTTTATTGTCATTTAGTTGTTTTCTTTTAATTAAGGTTTAATAAAGTTATTAGCAATATTTTTCGATTTAATTTAATAAAGTTTATATGGATTTTATATATTTGAAAGTGTTTATATCAATTATATATTTGTCTTCTATATTTATATTGTAAAGTTTGAGTTACAATTAATTTAGCATTGTGATGATATGGAACCTCAAAGATCTTCCCATAAATTAAATTTGACTCATTATTCTTAAGCTATGATTATGCATATGCTTCACCTCTAAAAGAACATTCTCCCATATAGTATAACTTCTCACCCTTTCTTATTCTATCTAATCTAATAATTATAACAATGCAAGTTTAAGTTACAAAACTTATCATCCTTTCTTAATATATTTATAGTTATTATTTATCCTCCATTAAAAAAGGCATAGAGAGTAGAAAATGTGAGAAAGAGTTAGTAAAAAAAAGAATGAGAAATGAATTAAAAAAAGTGTTGGGAATGATTTTTTTGGACTGCAGTGTTGGATTAGAGGAGGATGTGAGGTAATTATGTAGCGTATAATTGATGAGTTGTAAACAAATAATTTCGGGGGTCTATTTTAATATATTATAAGTTATGGGAAAAGAATATGTGAAGATTAAGAACCATATTAAATAAAAAAAAAATATTTTACTAGAACCATTTAAAATAGGGTTAATAGTGCTTTTCACCCCTGTAATATAGGTCATTTTCAATTTTCGCCCCTATAAAATTTTCGGTTTGATTTGTATCCTTGCAAAAAGAAAAATTCCGGAAAACACTCATCCCTCATATGACCGTGCATATTTGCTGACGTGGTACATTGTGTGGCATGCTGATTGTGCATATATGCTTATGTGGCGTGCTGACTGTATAATTAATTTTATTTTTTTAAAGGTATATGTGGCATTTGTGCCTATTTTTTTAAAAAAAAAATTATATGAAGTTAGAAAAATTATATGAATTTAGAAATAAAAATAATTTACGGAAAATTATATGAATTTAGAAATAAAAATAATTTAAAAAAACCGAAAATATATAGTCAGCACGCCACATAAGCATATATGCACAGTCAGCATGCCATACTGTGTACCACGTCAGCAAATATGCACAGTCATGTGGGGGATGGGTGTTTTGCGGAAGGAAAAAAAGTTTTACACGGATGCAAATCAAACCGAAAATTTTATAGGGACGAAAACCGAAAATGGCTTATATTACAGGGGTGAAAAACACTATTAACCCTTTAAAATACAATGTAAATCAAGAAAAGAATTATAAGTTGTCATATTTTTCTCCAATCTAATTGTTAAACTTAAATTAAACACTATGAAACTTTACCTATTTAAAAAAATATTGTGACATTTTACCGTAAACACATTGAGACAAGGAGTCACTGTATTAGAGATCAAGTAAATAAAGGGAGACTGAAACCGCTACATTGTTCTACTGCTATATATGAAGCAGACGTTCCAACAAAATTTGTGAAGCATGACAAGTTTGAGGAGCTGGGGAACAAGATGGGTGCCGCATCTTTGGAGCATCTATCTATCTATCTATATCTTCTTCTCTTTGTAAACTAAACTTGACTCACTCTAATGCTAGGATTGTGCCTATGTGGCACCTCTAAAAAAGACTTAATTTCTATTCTCTAATTATTCTATCTAATAAACTAATCTAATATGTAACTTCTCACTTTTTTTTTTCTTCACAATAATTCTATCTCAATCATACAATAATACATTAGAATACAATGGGTTATGATCTCACTCTATACAAAAAATAACAAAGACGTTACGTTAATGAAAATAAAATCATTGTTTTTCTATAGCCATGTTTTAAAAATCTAATAGTAATGGTTTATGCACCTAACACGCTATTCAGACATTCCATAATTTCTTACATCATCATCATTGGATGTATCTCTTAACATTCCTTCAATTATAACCTACAAAATGAAAAAAATTTAAAGTGTACTTTGTTTTTAATTCTCACCCACCCTTTATAACCACAACTTACGCCACATTCATTTTCACTCAATTCCGGGATGTTTCCACCATACCTTCTATTGATATCACTTTCACAACAAATACTTTTCTACACTTTTGTTGAAAATTGGTTGGTTATAATTTTATTTTTTTTGAAAACTCGGTATCCGATCGAAGAATCGACTGATCTGAGAGGACCAATCCCCCGCCCACTTGCGGGGGGCCCCGTTTAAAGCTAGAGTAAGCTCTGATTATAATTTTAATTAAGGGCTATTGTCTTATCCTTCTGTGTATAAATTTCAGTGGTATTGTTTTGGTTTTGGATCATCATTATCACTTTCTTCAATCAACTCTTGGATGATACTCTTCAATTTTGTATCATTATATATCGAAAGAGCACATTATTTTCTTAACAAAATTGATGTTGTGTTTAATTTTTAGAGAGCACATTATTTTTTTAACAAGATTGATGTTGGCTTTGTTATAACAAAGTCACGTAAAGAAATTTAAGCAATTGGTTTGATTGGCAACAATATGGTGCATTTAAAATATTAGAAACAATATTATATTTCAAGGTGGGATGGATAATGTGGGAAAAACTGGTGAATCAAATTAAAAATATTGCTTGGGTGTGGTTCTTGGGCAAATTAACCCGTGCAACACACGGTTATATATCTAGTAACAATACTATATTATCATGAAACTCGTGCAATCTAGCATTCGATAACAGTAAGTCCCAGTTATTTTTCATTACATTTGTAATTGTCTGATAATGACTTTCAAAGACAACTTGACATCCAGATATATCATGTAGGAATATTTCATTTCGTACGCCAACTGGAGGCCACGGGTCAACGCTTTGTACTTCGCCACCCTCCAGATTGATTCGTCATCTTTGGTGTTAACATTCTTTGGAATATTTCATTTAACACTACAAAGGAAATCTCTCTGAAACTTTGGAAAACAACACATTGATGACGTATGGTTTTTTTAGGAAAAGGTCTTTTGAGTTCACATTCTTTACAGTGGATGATCTTAGATTGGTCTGGCCGCAAGGAACAGTTAATATGAAACCAAAGTTGTTTTGGTTATCTAAATAGACCAAAGATTTTAATAAGTATTTTCAATGACAAACTCATGCTCAAGCTTGGATTCGATTGATGGGTACCTCAGAAATATTGGCGTGATCGTATTCTTCTAGATATTGCTGGTGTTAAAGGCACTCCTTTAATTACTCATGCTGCGACAAAAAATAGTGTTTGGACAATACACTCGTTTTTTAGTTGATATAAATTTACATGTCACGCCCATGAGTATTTCTCTCTCTATCTCCTGGTCATTATTTATTATGGTTCTAGTAACATTACAAGCTATGAAGCATGGACTCTGACACGAACACCTGATATGACACTGACATAGACACATCGACAATTTATTTAAAGACCATCTAAAATTAAAATTAATATACATATATAAACATCTAACTTGAGCAATTTATGTCATTAGAAAAAGTTCTACAACAAGATATCATAGTATTTTACCTTTATTTAACTCTTAATAAATCAACATTTCTCAAAACATATGTAACTCTTGTATCTATGGTGTGCGGAAGCAAGAGAGATTTTTTTTTTTTGTTTTAGATATTTGTCTGACACGGCTCGTATGAATGTTATATAGGTGTCCGACCCCGATCGTGGGAGTGTCGAAGTAAAGAAAAAAACAACTATTTAGGACACTGGTTTGACACGTGTTGTACGGGTGTCATAGGAGTGTCGGACACCGACGCGTGTCGGATACCGTGATACGCCTAGTCCTCAAGGTGTCCGTGCTTTATAGATTACAAGTTCTCCAATTTTTACCTTCAAGCATGTTTTATGAATCTCTTGCTAAAATATATATCATTCAGAGTATTCCAATAATACCTTATTCATTTGATTTATTTTATAAATTTGTACAATACAATTTTATTTAAAAAAATCAAACCCTTTTCTCCTCCACATTCCTTCCTTTTGCAAAGAGTTTTCATATGGCCTGTCAGTGTCACAGCCCTTCCTTTTGCAGCTTTCAAAAACATTAATGTCTTCATAAGGACAAATAATGGAACGAGTGAATTGTGACAAGGCTATATAAAGACTGTCTACAATCTACATCATATTGACAAGTATTGGTTCATCACTATGCAAAGAATCTCTAATACATGCAGAGCTCAGCAAAGGTTCTAAAGGGGACCAAATATAAACCATGAAAAGTAGTGATCATGTCACTAAAATGGAAAGCATGCTTCAGTGGATTGTGGTCCTCGTTTTTACTTTTGTGAATTGTTCAAATCTTCTTTCATAATTCATGTTAACATTTATTCAATGATTTGATACTTATCATCATGTATATGTTTTGTTTCATAGAAACAACAATGAAAATATGACAGACACAACAAGAAAACCATTTTAAGACCGAAGCTTATTTTTCACAAACTATAACATAATTGTAATTTTAAGGAGAAAATTGCTAGATAAAATTGTTTTTAAGATGATAATTTTTCGGAAAGGTTCACGCATCTTGTTGGTGGTTAAGATAAAATAGATAATCCCTTTGCTAAGGGATGGTAGAATTGTAAAAACTTTATATTCATATAGTTCAGATAAGATGGAATATCAAACCAGCAATCTCACACATTCATTGTTCTATATATGTTAACTTTCATAATAATAGTCATAGACTTTCAGAAGATGGCACATAATAAATACCATCAGCTGCCTGTACCTAATCACATCAGAAACTTGTCCAAAAATCAATTCAAGATTAATAATTTTCATATTTTGTATAGAAACACTTCATTATGAATTGATTATCCATAAGTATTCTGGGATAAGACAAGATCCAACCTAATCTAAACTTGGGATGTCATATTTCCAACTGAAATGGAATTTAACTACAAAATAGGTAAAGCTGAACTAACATGGTAATACTGAGCAGCTGCTGCAAAAATAACTGATCATATTCATGGCAAATACAATAAGAAGTAGATCAAGGAATCCAAACTAAAAGAACTCAAAATCCAGATATTTACCCCCAGACTTCATTTCATTATTCCCCGACATCCTCTTACTAGTACTGCCAACCCCGACAGCTTCAACTGGTGGTCCAACCTTCATTGGTGGTGGCGGCGGCGGCGGCTCATTTTCCACTGGTCTTGGCACTTCTGGTGGTGTGCTGCACCTAATCAATGCCCAGTTTACACCTTCAAAGAAAGGATGCTGCTTGATCTCGGTTGCACCTCTCTTAACCCCAAGACGATGCTGTGGCTCCTTCACCAGCAATCCCCGGATCAGGTCCCTGCTGGCGTAACTCGTTGCAGGTGATTCGGGAAATTTGAGTTGCTGACCTACTACATTGAAAAGCGTAGCACGATTTCCTGATCCTTTGAAAGGGGTTTTACCGTATAACAGTTCATGCAAGAATATTCCAAATGTCCACCAATCAACTGCACTTCCATGACCTTCCCCTTTGATAATTTCAGGAGCAAGGTATTCGTGGGTACCGACGAAGGACATAGATCGAGCAGCAGTAGGCTCAGCAACAAGCTCTGGAAGTCTGCTGGAAGGGAACCCGGGTTCAGCTCTTGGCTTCCTTGATTTCTTGTTTTTCTGAGGAAAGAGCCGAGGAATAAAACATGCAGGTTGTATGCATACTGATGTTGGCTCAATACAAGCAGGCTGAACACAGAATGCACCACCAGCCCGTTTTGAAGGGTCGCCATCATAACCTCTTACAAGAGTAGGCAAAACAGTACATCTGAGGGAAAGATCAAAATCCGAAAGCATTATGTGACCATCGTCTCGAACCAACACATTTTCAGGTTTAAGGTCTCTGTACACAACTCCAAGCATGTGAAGATATTCAAGAGCAAGAAGGACTTCAGCAGCATAAAATCTACATGCAGAGAAATTGACAATGTAAATCTTTATGATAAAAAGTCACTTACATACAAAAAACCAAAAAATGCTACATCATGATAACGCACTCTACACATTTCAATACTTTCCTGTGTTTCAGATTTCAAAGAGATCTAACGCTATTATTAACAACATGGTTTGAATATAACACTGCTTATATAGAAAACGCCATTACTTTCCACCAAAGCATGGACAGGATATAATGTTTCTTAGATGTATAGCAGAAAACTTTTCCTTCGAGAGCAAACAGTATATTACGCAACCTTCATTTGAGGGAACAAGGATCAGGGGATTTTATAGATATAAGCAATTAATCTAGAATCAAATTTTCTCCTCCTTCCTTGGTACCAACCATGTGTTGCCATTCAATTTTATTCAAGGGGAAGTATTTACAAATCCATAACTTCCTCTTTCTTTTGAAATTATAAGAATTTTCTCAAAAGCCTTCCAGATGTAACAGATAAAGGATCAGAAAAACAAAAAAATAACAAAAAAACATTGTGATTTATCTATTCTCCATAATGCTTTATGAAAAGGAAAAGATAATTACATCAATGACACTTGAACATATGCACATACACACAAAGCGAATGGAAAACAGATTTTCATGAGGAGGAAGCAAGTAACAAAGATCAGATAAAGGAATGTCACTATGTACATATAAAACACATACCGCGCAGCATATTCAGAGAAATGTTTCCCCGGTTGCCGCTGCCTTAAAGTGTGTAGGTCACCCCCAGGACAATATTCCATCACCAAACAAGAGAAACGATCAGTCTCAAAATGTGTATACAAAGTTGGAAGAAATGGATGGTCAAGCAACTGCAATATCTCTCTCTCCGTCTGTGCTCTAGTCAGCTTCTTTCTGCTTGCTAGGGACGCCTTGTCCATAACCTTCATAGCAAAATAACACCGAGTTCCACTCAGCTCTGAGAGATATACACTCCCAATGTCACCACATCCAAGTCGTTTGAGTAATCGAAAATGACTCATGCCCAAAATTCCATCTCGTAACCGGACGGCAAGGATAGCATTCCACCTGGGATCATTTCCTTTGTGAGGCTTATTGGCACTACCAGTAAGGTTGCTCCAGTTACTGTCATCACTGAGGCCACTGCTATCACTTGCACGGCTAGCACTAGTTTTTGCACTCTCAAGTGAATCACCCCTTACACTACCCTTAGTGCTATCAAAGTTTCTATCTAAACTAAGCATGCCGTCGCTGGTCATTGCATCACTACGATATGTACTAGCGCAACTATTAGCAATGCTCATTGCCTTGACAACGCCAATACTGTCGATACTACTATGTGGACTGGCATTCCCATTAGGTGTAGGAGGTAAAGAAGCATCCCAAACACATTCCTTTTCCTCAGAATCTGGAGCAAGGAGAGAGTTCTCAGTATTTTGAGATGCTCGAGAACCTGCAAAAGGCGAGGATATGTTCCCCGTGTCATTCAGTTCTTCAACAAGACTTTCTTGAGGGGAAAGAACAACTGGACTTGGTTTCTTCCCGGGAACACGGATTGAGAGATCTTCCAGGAAAGGACCCTTCATGGGCAAGTTCTTAATTAAGCATCCGGACTCAGATTTGTTTTGACCTATCGGTACATAAACTGTTCTCATAAGATCTGTATCAACAGGTTCTGGGGGATGACTAGCACCGGCGAATAAAGTCGGATCACCGTCCTCAAACGAATCGCTGCTTTCCTTCAATGTGTCGACATCATACATCAGATCTTCTCCTTCAACTTCAAGTAAAGACGTCTTTCCTTTCCATGTTCGAGTAGGCTCAAAGGAGATAGATTCTGGAGACTCTCTAGTATCAAATTCCATATCATCTTGAACCAATAATATTCGTGCATTCGACAACTGAGCCACTTCTCTGATCGAGGCCAAACGTGTCACAGGCACATCCCTTCCCTGCGACAATTGATTCAATTCTCTAGCTGAAATCCACCTAGCATTTGAAAACTCCTGCCCATTTAGTCTCTGACTTTGACCTACATCTCTTACAGTCGACGCCGTATGTGGTGAAACCTCAACCAGAATTGGCAAGTTTCGAGGATGTACTTTTGACTCTGAATACCTCTCCATGTCTAAATATCACATAACATTATGACATAAACACTTACAATTAAAAAGAACCTGCAAAATAGAACAAAAATGTCATCCCTCAATAAAACCATCAATTATTTTCACATACATTTCAACAAACATAGAGAAAAAGTATAAACATGGCCAAGATAAGTCTTGAATTCCTCAACTATCCAACAACAAAAAAAACATGAAATAAATTTATAAAAGATGTTAGAATCACGATGAGCCACCACCGTGATTTGCAAATGTTTGGTATCACGCAGTGAGCCACGGTAATTTTTTAAAAAGTTATGTATCTTTTGCAAAATTACTGTGGCTCTATGTAACCGACGGTGATACCAAACATGCATAGATAAACATATAAGAATTAAAATTATACACATCTAAGAATTAACGATGTTTGTTAACATATATTAAATCATAAACACGTAAATCTTGAAATCAAGAGAGTGAAGTATAATAATAACTGAGAAATTAAGAAAACACGAAATCATTAACAAAAACAACCTCAACTAGGAAGGTATTAACAAAACTACATTTCCAACTTAAAAGAAAAAAACAGAAACAAAAATGGTATCCATTGATAGAACACAATGCATTGGTTGAAAATAGTGAGAAAGACGAGATCTAAGATTGAAAGGAAAGAAAGAAAATGGAGAGAAGGAAAAGGGAAAGAAAGAAAACAAACCCAGCAGCATTGAAATTGAAATGAAGCACTGAAGAGTGAAGAAAAGTGTTGTTTGTTGCTTGCTGTTTATTATTCTAACTACACACACAGCTTTTACTTTTTTATTTTATTCATTTTTTAATTCATTTTCTGTCAAAAAAATATGAATATTTAGAGTTAATTTATTACTGTTATTGTTTTTATTGGGTGTTGCTTTTTTGAATAGAAAAAAGAGAAAATGTGGGGTCCATGAATTAGGTGTGGGACCCATGCTGTTGGTTTTACTGCAATTCTTCTTTTTCTTTTTCTTTCTCTCTCTCTCTGCTCAAAGCCGTTTTCTTTGAACGCTTTTTGGATTGGTTTGTTTTTTTAAAATGGCGCGTGATTTTCCACTCGCTTGCATCGCGTTGCCTCTCTGCTTTTCTCTTTTTAATAATTAATAATTTCCCAAAATCACCTAGATTCATAATTATTAACTTTTTTTTTAATAACCTAGCTTCATAAAATTTTATAAAGTGATTTTCAACAAAAAAAATAATATTATTATGGTAAAAATATTAATACAATATTATTATTTTTTAAAGAGTTTGAATCTTTAATGCATTATTTAGTTTGACTAGTTGGAAGACACTTTAGCTCTTGCTGAGATACATAATGGGACCAACAGAGCAATTCGTTTGCTGATATGCGTATCACTAGCCCTTTTGTGATGCGTTGACCAATACCGATTACAGTAATGATCATACACTTGATAACTTTGAGCAGGAATTGGAAACGAATAATTTTGTAGTTGTGACAGACTCTAACTTGTCAAACTTTAGTGCAAATGTTATTCCTGATATGCAAGTTTTAGGACTTTTTCCTTATGTGACCCAACAAACTATGAATTTTTTGAGTGACTCCTGGGCTAACATGGGTCAGAAAGAAGAAATTGTTGATTTGACAAGTGACACAGGTCAACCATTTCAACGAGCGGTTCCAAGAAAGAATAAGAGCAAGAAGCAGTAGTCGATCGCAAGCAAGGGTTTCAAGGTGAGTGCTTCTTGAGGGTTTTGGTTTTGTCCCCCCTCACTCTTTCTTTTAATATATGATTAGGTTTTGCAGCAGGAGACCCCTTTGCACCTCTTCTTTTGCTTAAAAAAAAGTTTGACTTTTCTTAGTATTTGTCGTTAATTTTTATTTTCTTTGTGATATTATTTATTCTTTCTAATCTCTTTGTGATACTTTAATTTATATTTTACTTACATAAAAATTATCGTGAAATTCATCTGCTTATTAGATAAGTTTAATATGCTAGTTCAATTAAGTAAAATAATATATTAGTTTTAAAATATATTTTAATTTTTTCTATAAATGTATAGTTTTAAGTTCAATCTGTTGTTATTTAAAAAAGAAAGTTCAATCTATTGTTGGTACCAATTTGATCAATCTATTAGCTGGTAGTTATTTTTTGAAAGGCTCCATTAGCTTGAAATTATTTAAGTGACTTGATATTCTATGTCAATATATAAAAGGGGGTTAAAGAAGTAGTTAAAGTTACACTTTTTATGTTTTTTAAGCTAAATGATAAACAACATCGTAAATTCATCCATATTAAAATGAAGTTCTAAAGTTTAAATTTGAGAAACTACATAAAATATTCAGCTTATATTGATATTATCAATCAAATTGAATATATTCCCTTTATAAAATGATAAAGATGAAAATCAAACAATCGAGTTTAAAATCAAATGGTTAATAATTTTTATAAAAAATGAATTATTCTAAAGAACATGAGTTTAATTTTTAGTTTGATTACATTTACTTCTCAATCAAAATCTGGATTATCAATATACTTTTTCTCTAAAAATCGGAAGATTAACACGTAAAAAATGGGTAAAGATGAATGTGTTGTGTCAAAAACAAATGTGAAAAATGTTCAACAAAAAATGAATGAGGAGGGCCGGCGCGTGGTGCAAAAACCTACAACAAGTCTACTACTGTGTCTACCTAACAACCCTTGTATCCTTTGTCTTGGAGCAGCAAGTCAAAAATACCCTTGAAAACGAACAATAGAGACCGTACGATCACGCGGGAGACATGATACAGTAAGTACTGGTGCTCGTGTATGGTGGCCACACAGAGCTGCCAACACACCAGATATACAGTCAACAATAATTGAAAAAAAACAAGAGAAAATACAATAGTAAATAGGGACCAAGCAGAATTATGAGACATAAAGGGCACCTACCTGAGCAATGATGGTCCCATTGTGTTGCCTCTTTAGGACAACCTTCCTTTCTTATTTGTTTCCTACTATCCCTAACTTTCTCTATTTGGATTAGGTTTATAGTACCATATAGGTGTATAACTTGTTCATGTTAATGTGATTGGGAGAGAAATTTATTTACGTTTTACCTTAAGGTAGAGAAATAAAAGAATTTAAAATATCGAGTTATAAAGATGTCAAGAGTTCAATCTTCACTCTCAATATTCATAAAGAAAATGTTAAGTGAAGCGAAAAACATGATCCTCAAGCTATCATGACGAGTGTTTTGAGTAACATAATACCATTACCCACCTGATTTCCACTAAATCCAGGATTAAGTAAATGAAACCGTTTTTTCCATTTAGTTGTGTTTAAGCCCAAAACAGGAGCATCGCGAAATTTCACGAAAAAATCTCTCGCTATATATATTAGACAACGGAATCTAATCATAGATCACTTTCAATGTTTAACTTCTCCACCTCGATCATCAAGTCAACATTGTATCCCATATATTGTGCATGAAATCAAATGTGATTTGTTTTTATGTTAGCAAAGAAAATGTTTATGTCTTTGGAGTCTGACTTGAAAGTTAATAAGTAGGGTAGAAGATTGTTCAATTCAAAGATGAAACTTTGATACTACTTAAACGATTTAATTTTATATAAAAGTTACTATTTAAACTCAATTATTTAACTAAATAAAATGCATATTTTTTTTTATAAATCAATGAGTTGTAAAAAAATGAAGATGAGCCATTCTAACTAGGTTGACACTCATATCCCATACCACCTAAAACAACGTCTCAAAGTAATATATTTATTAAAAATTATAATAGAGAACGAATATCTTGGGTTTTAGGTATATGAATGAGTTGTAAATTATAAATAAAATTATATATGACACTTTATTGATGAATAATAGGAGAAAGATAGGAACACCTTATCGTGGAAAGTTTATAAAGAAATTAAAACTTTTTTAAGATAAAAATTAATTTGATTGATTTTTTAAGATAAAATTATTTTGGTAGCTTTTAATACGAACCAACCATGTTTAAATTTGAAGATAAGGAATTTTAGACATGCAGTTTTTATTTTGAAGATAAGGGGTTCGTAGCCCAAGCCTGCCCTCTTGCATTAGATCGTTCCTAATAACATGTCGATGTGTATATCATATGTGGAGAGCATGCATACCAAGTAGCTAAGCCTCTAAATTCTAAATAATTGAGGCAAATAGATTGTCTGCAAATACACGATCATGTTGTTGTCTAGGCCACCAATCTTGATCGAATGACTTGAATTTGTCTTTTAAACTCGCTTTACAAAATCAAATAAAGTCGTTTGATTACAATGAATAAATGAGATCGCATATCTGTGAGTTTAATTCAGTTGATAGAGACATTGCATAATATATGTTGAGGTTGAGGTTCAAACCTCGGTCTTCTCACTTCTTTACATTTAAAAAATGTGAATCTCAACCCGACGACTACTTTACCCAAAAAAAAAGAAAAAGTTTGCATGACTAATTAAGTTCATGTTAATAGTGATTGTGAGTTAGGCCGAAACACAGTCATCATCGTAATTTTGTGATTCTTAATCTTAAGACACATTTTTCCAATACAATGTTCATGTCATGCCAAAGGGCAAATCCAAAGAAATTTCATACTCCTATAATTTGTCCTTCCATAGGGTAATGCACAATCACTGACTATCATGAGATACGTTTCTTTGGCATCATACAAATCAGATTCTTTTACAAATATGGCCTAACTTATTCAGTGTTTGACATTTTCTATATGGAATACTACTACTTCGAGAAGGGAACAATTAATTTCATTTGGACCTCCAATCGTTAAATTCTAGAGTACCATGTAGTAATTGATTGCTATAGGAAATTCGAATCCAATCTTTCCTTATCACACTCCTACAACAGACAAAATTGTAAAAAGAAGAATCCAATGACTTATAATAATAGCCATGCTTGGTCAAAATCATAGTAGCATTAAAGAAAGATTGGTAAGAAAACAAAAATTAGGTGAAGTGGAGAAATATAGGTAATGATCGTAAGCATAATTAGGAAGCTTTTGCGGTGTATTCATACTATTGATTGAATGCATATATATATATATATGTAAGGTTTGAAGTTTAAATCTTGACCACCACAAAAAAATACTATTAATTGAACAATTAATTTAGTTTTTAAGTATCACACTCTCTCTAATTTAGTCTATAAAGACTTTTTTATAAGATAGAGTTCATTCGGGTATCAACCTAATTGAGATGTCGGCATTTCTCCTTGATGCATGTCTTTTCTTCTGGCTTAACCAAAAAAAGAGTCTATAATGACATGTAAATATAATAAGAGTAGTTTTGCAGATTATATGTAAAATCCGTCAACTTAATCTCTGCTTTTAAAATGTTAGAGACTGTGTTAATGAATTCTCATATACTTTTGGGACTAAATTGATAGATTTTATATACTTTAAAGAGTAATTATGTCTATATACTCTTTTATTTAAGGGAATTATGTTTATATACTTAAAGACCAAATTGAAAATGTAGTGATAAATTTTTTGTCTTAATCATCTGATTTAAAAGAAAAGTATGAGAAATTCGATTAAGAAATAAATACAGTGTGATTAAAGATAGTTTTAACCATATTCAAACTCATTTTCTTCTTAATAATAATTTGTTGTCAAAGGTTCGTTAATTATTTGAGTTCTATCGTTTATTTTGAGTGATAGTTTATAAATAAATGGATGGTTTATATTGGTTAAGATATAGTAACTTGGATAAAAGGAATTACAAAGTGGTGTTCAAACCAAGGGACTCAGATCCGATGATGGCACTCACATAGTGATGAAATGATTAGCCTCATATTTTATCACAGAAACTTGCCACATTTTCCAAAAAAGAAGTGCCCTATGATCTATTTTAATGTTTGTTGTTGATTGCTTTTAGTAAAGTTGGCAAATTAGAGGTTTGAAAAGTGGTAGTTCTCGATATTGAAATTGGGAAAAGATGGAAAACATTCAAAGGTGGGTTCTTTCATGATTCCTTTCTTAGATGACATTTGGTCCACAATGGACACTTTTCTAAGCGGCTAACATGCTAATCATGCATCAAACTTGGATCATAGGTTAACTTCTTTTTTGTTTTTTTCTTTAGGTTGTTATTTTTGGTTTTATATATTGGTCAAAGAGACAAAAAGAAGAGTCGGTAATTAAATTAAATAAACTTCTTTTGATATAATAATGTTCCTTAAGGTGAAGGGATATTAAAAACTGGAAACCTTGATCAACGTTGAGATGCCACTTTTCGGAGGGGAGCTTGGTGTTCTGGAGTCTTATAACACTTTGTTCATTTTTGCATATATATATTAGGTCTTTCAGGTGGGATGTAAAACATTTTGATCATCGTAATTGAGTCTTCTATTTCTTTGGATGGCTTTTATTTGAAAAAAAAAGAATTATTAAAGGTAGACCTTCATGCAAGGTCACCTCACTGATGATCACAACTTCGAAGATAATTTACGGTGATATTTATATCAATTGTATGTGAGCAAAATATCGTCTATCAATTGAGAAATTTTAAACTTAAACTCGAGTCAAAAAAATGTGAGCAGAAGATACAATCATATGTGCCAAAATTGAATTATATATACACACATTTTTTTTACCTAACCATTATCCATTAAAGTTATTTTGAAGTTAATGTTAAAAATAAGAGTTTTCAAAATAAAATGAAATTCGTTTGGTGATTAGTTTTTTTTTTTATATTAGAAGTTATTTAAGTGTTTGATAATATTTATATGCACACATTTTTTTAGGATAGATAAAATGGAACAACATGCATTATTATTTTTTAAAAAAACTAAATTACTCCACCCAAATTGATATCGAATGGAACTTGAGAATTGGGTAGTGTTAACTTGTGCTCTTAGGACACATGTTAAGAAATAAAAAAAAAAATATATTTATTTAAACTTTGTACATTCAATTCATTAAAACATCAAAAATTAAATTTAATGCACGCATACCAATATATTATTTCTACATTTAGATGCTAAACTTGTGCCTTAAAGACACATGTTAACATTTCCCTTAATATTATTATGCTGACATTATGATTAATATTTATTTTTTGGAAGGATTCATATTATGTTTCGGTGATTAAATTTTTATTTATGTTTGTTAACTTGTCAATATGTATATAGGCAAAATATTTTTTTCGGGTTTTTAAGTTTGACCAAAGTATTGG
>Ga0228710_1001942_pt1 | contig 31976 bp, 17 predicted proteins | sample MedpolnodulmetaG_FD_177995 | JGI IMG/M metagenome (GOLD analysis project Ga0228710, IMG submission 177995) | Root nodule microbial communities from Medicago polymorpha collected in Santa Monica, California, United States - pink nodules | ecosystem: Host-associated > Plants > Roots > Nodule... | reverse complement strand
GTTTTTTTGGAAAAATAAAAAAAAAAAAAAAAACTTAATTTATAGTTTATAACTTATAAGTTCGTATGACTAAAAATATTATGTTTAAACCTTATTCTACTACGAGTTTATGGTTTATTCAATGAGTTTATAGCTTATTTTTCCTATTTTCTTTCCACCTTTTGTTATTTCAAATTCTAACGTAATCATAAAAGTAAAATCCATACACATTTATCTAACCTTTTTTATAATCAAGAAATTAATTTTTATGCACAAATTATGTTTAAAAAAACTCCGCCCATAAGTTCAATTAAATCATGCAAAATAAATGTTTATAAAATATGTCAAAAACTAATGTTGTCACGTTTGGACTTATAGACATGAAAAGTTCAAACAACGGTGCTAAAGTATCAAGATGTTGAATAAGGCTTCTTATACAAGGGGGGGTGAGAAGGAGATATATTGGATACACTCGAAACTATGATGCAGTTAGATTTCAAAAGCAATGATTAATGTTGGACTTTCCATCAATCCATCGACCAGTGTGTTATCAATGGGAGGACGAAGACCATTGTTTATCACGATGATTGATAAGCAAGATAATGAAGATAATGCTAAAGGAGTTGAAAGATCTATTTGATTATTGGTTTAAGTTAGTAATGAATGTGTCCCAAATGTCATTTCTTGATAAAGATGTACATGGTTTTGTTTTAGTGGGATACCCTTAAACATATGTTTGTAAGAATTTTTCCAACGATTAACCACTTTTGTTGAAATGGTTGTGAAAATCGACAATTGCACGAAACAAAAACAACATCTTAATTATGCTAGGGTGCACACTCACACTTTTTCTTTTGAACTACTTAACAAGATGTTGAAGGTAATGATCAATTGATGATAGATTTCTTGTTAGAATAGTCGAGGAACATTTCTCTTGTCAGTGTCATATCAATGTTGGAATTAGTAAACGTGTGAGTGGTGCATTCATATATCATGGGAGGGGTGGAGATCACTGTATATACATAGAGGTACATAATGTTACATGTACTTAAGGGACGTGGCTGCCCCGCTTTGCTTATACCTGGGTCGTCCCTGATTGTGGGGGTTAGACTTGAAAAGGAAGGGATAGAAGAACTTAATAGTCGCCCTCATGAGAGGAAATGTAAAAGGGTGTTCTAAATAGTCAAGGCTTAAATAGGTCTTTTCGTCCCTGCAAATATAAGCCATATGAATTTTCGTCCTTGAAATTACTAATTCTTTCAATCTGTCACAGCAAATATTAATCATTTGAAAAATAGTCCTAATTACATCTGATTAGTAACTTCAGGGACGAAAATTCAAATGACCTATATTTGTAGGGACGAAAGACCTATTTAAGCCAACTACCTCGCTCAATCATCACTTGCCACATGGGCACCATGTCGCTAATGACAACCCACCTCAGCAAAAAAACCTAATTAGGACCAAAAGTCAAATGATTAAAATTTGCAGTGGCAGATTGGAAGGATTAGTAACTTCAGAGATGAAAATCCAAATGACCTGTATTTGCAAGAACGAAAGACGTATTTAAGCCAATAGTCAAGTATCTTGCATGATTGAGTCTTATAGACCGTCAACAATTGTTATCGGTTATAAAGTAGAGTGGACACAAGTGACATCGTCTTTATTACTCCCTTTGTCCCTTATTATATGACCTAGTTGACTCTGTCACGTATGTCAATGCACAATTTTGAACTTAAATATCTTTAATAATCTATTAGAAAAAATTATGAAAATTTGATATTTAAAAAATATTTGTCGAGACGAATCCAACAACATCTTAAATGCTATATTTTGTCTTTATATATTAGTAGAAAAATAGAGTCAAATCATGTTATATGAATAGTACATATTTTAAAATTGGATCATTTAAACGGGACGGAGGGAGTATTCTTTTCTTTTGATCGTTATCAAGTAAATAATTTCAACAAATTTGGAACTTGTTAGTCTTCAAATATAACAGAGTTATGTCAATGTTTAACCCTTCATGATGACACCAACAAGGCCGTGGAGGAGAAAATTGTTGTTCACACATTTGAGAAGGCTGAAAAACACTTGTAAAATACGAAATTGCCCCTCGGCAGTTAACTGTCGAGGTTTTTAAAAACCAGCTGCAGTAAACTGTCGAGGAAAACATCGATAGTTAACTGCCGAGAAAAATTCTTCATCAGATGAAACAGCAACTTGCTCCCCCTACACACTATTTCATCATCAACTTTCTTTTCTCTTCCCTCTAATCCCCAAATCCAATATTTTTTTTCATCAAGTCTTGCTCCAAAATCATTGAAGCATCAAGTATAGGAGGTATCAACACACTTTTGACGTAAAAAAACAGGTACTAAGCATTTTAATCGGTTGATTTTTTGCATTTGTTATGGATTTTTACGTCAGTTATGTAGAACTTTGTCATGGGAAACCTCGACAGTTAACTACCGAGTTATATTTCGATAGTATACTGCCGAGGAAAACCTTGGTAGTTAACTGTCGAGGATTACTTGTGAAAAAAATTTCACAACGAAAAAAAGGCAGCTACTGCCAATTTTTCAATTTTTTTTAATTCATTATGACATTGATGTTTATGCATTAGTTAGTTGTTAATTTATATTTGTGTGTTGTTTTATTATAGTAACGGTAGAGAACACGGAAGATGTTCCGAGAGAGACAAAACCAAATTTTGTCGAAATTTTTGGAGATGTCAAACCGCCTAAGGTTGTAGCCAAACCAAACATTGGTGGAGCTTCCGTCCATGTTGAAGCTACTAAAAATGTTGACTCTGGTGTCCTCCCACTTCATGCCCACGAAGTTGACACGGCTAGGTTTTTTTCAGACGACATTAAGTGGAAATATAGAGAAGAATTACTTGAGTGGGCACGTCGTCAAGCAAATAAAGCGGGATTTACAATTATTACACAAAGATCAAGCTTGGTCAATCCAATGTTGTACCTAGTGTGTGAAAGGAGTGGAGCTCACAAAGTGCCGGAAAAAAAACCAAAGCATGCGACAACGGACTCAAGAAAATGTGGGTGCTTGTTCATGGTTAGTGGATATCTTAGTAGGAAAACAAATGAATGGGGATTGAACATTCTTAATGGAGTTCACAACCATGTGATGGAGCTGGCTTTGGAAGGACACATTCTTGCCGGTATATTAAAGGAGGAGGACAAGAAGATTGTACGTGACTTGGCCAAGAGCAAGATGCTTCCAAGAAATATTTTGATAAATTTGAAGAACAAAAGACCACATTGCATGACAAATATCAAGCAAGTGTACAATGAACATCAACAAATATGGAAGGAAAATAGAGGTGACAAGAAGCCGTTGCAATATCTAATCTCGAAGCTGGAGGAGCACAACTATACTTATTTCTCAAGAACACAAAGTGAAAGTACTACGATTGAAGATATCTTTTGGGCTCATCCAACATATGTTAAGTTGTTTAACAATTTTTCAACGGTTTTGGTTATGGACTCCACCTACAAAACCAACATGTACAAGATGCCAATGTTTGAGGTAGTTGGGGTCACTTCGACCGATTTGACATATTCGATTGGGTTTGGATTTGTGACACATGAGAAAGAGGAAAACTTTGTTTGGGTTTTAAAAATGTTGCGTAAACTTCTTACGTCAAAGATGAATATGCCTAAGGTGATTGTGACTAACAGAGATATGTCTTTGATGAAAACGGTTGGAAATGTTTTCCCCGAAAGTTATGCAATGAATTGTTACTTTCATGTGCAAGCAAATGTTAAAAAAGGTGCATCTTAGATTGTAAATATCCTTTGGAAAAAAGGATGGGAAAGAGGTTTCACCTCGCGATGTTGTCAAGAAGATAATGAGGGCATGGAAAGCTATGGTTGAGCAACCCACTCAAGAGTTATATGCAAATGCATTAGTGGAGTTCCAAGATGAATGTAGTGATTTCCCACTTTTCTTAAATTATGTCATGACCACCTTGAAAGAAGTGAAGGAGAAAGTAGTGAGGGTATGGACAGACCATGTGATGCATCTTGGTTGCAGAACCACCAACATGGTAGAATCGGCTCATGCTTTTGTAAAGAAATATTTGGACAATAATGTGGGTGATTTGGGTACTTGTTGGGAGAAAATACATGACATGTTGGTGCTTCAGTTCACTGCGATACAAACAACCTTTGGCCAGAGCGTTACCGTATTGGAACATAGATTCAAAGATGTCACTTTGTACTCCGGGTTAGGTGGTCATATGTCTAGATGGGCTTTGGACAACATTGGTTTGGAAGAGTCACGTTGTAGGGAAACATTGTGCATGGACAAAGATATTTGTGGTTGTGTTCAAAGGACTTCTTACGGGCTTCCATGTGCATGCGAAATTGCTACTAAAATTCTAGAAGACAAGCCAATTTTATTGGATGAGATACACCACCATTGGCTTAGGTTACGTATGAGCGAAGAAAGTAATGAAGATGGTTTTTCTGTCGAGGATGAGTTGAAGGGTATTCAAGAACGTCCCAAGAAACTCCCATTCCAAATGAAGCTTGAAGTCCCAGAGGTTTTGCGACAGTTGGTATTTCCTGAAACCACCATGATGTCTCCACGACCACGAAAAGTACCAACCAAGGGAGCCAAGAAAAAAGTCGACATTGCGAGGTCTAAAGGAAAAATTACATCTACTAGTCGAATCCCTTCTTCGTGGGAGGTTGTTGATTCTCAAAATCCGGATAGTCAACCGTCACCATCACCAACAACTTCATCATTTAAAAGAAAAAAAGGTGCTCGTCTTGGTAAAACATCACTTTCCCCACTTCCACCACCTACTCGGTATCCAAAGCCTAAGCATATTCCGGTTATGAGGCCTATTGATTATATGCCACGCTTCATGCTTCCATCTATTGAAAAAGTGGTGGATGTTATAGGCGATGGACATTGTGGATTTCGGGCTATAGCCGAGTTCGTGGGATTGACTGAACAAAGTCATATCATGATTCGTACACTTCTTATTCAAGAGTTGAAAGATCATAGAGATGATTATGTTGAAGTATTTGCGGGTGAGGATCGTTATAACTACATTTTAAATGGCTTACATCCTCCCCCAAATATGGGAGGTTGTGCACGTCTTGTTGATAAGTGGTTCACTGTTCCGGACATGGGACACATTGTTGCTAATTATTACAAAAGGTGTGTGGTCGTGTTGACATCTCTTGGAAAATCAGAATCTTTTTTCCCACTAAGAGGGCCACCACCGCCAGCTAAGCAAAAAACTCCCATAACGAGTCTTGGGGTAATTCCGAATCATTCTGTGCTTATTTATTTGAAGAATGGTTGTCCACTACCTCCATCATCTATGGAGTGGCACAGTCACAAGAAAGAAGATGCGGTAACTTGGGAAGATGAGTATTTGGATCAACATGAGTTGTTCCGAAAGCTCATGGTTATTGAAAGTGGAAACAAACCACCGCAACCACAAAAGGAGTCAAACAAAGCGGCGCTTATTTTGTTGGACACTCCCGAAAAACCAAAGCAACAATTTGAAGTTATTGCGGAAGATGAGGAAGATTCTATTTCACTTGATCTTCCCCAATCACTTGGTCTTTAATGAGTGATTTTTTTGTCGGTGTTAGTCCTTTTTTTCTGGTAGAAATGACACCGACGTATATTTTGGGGTCAAAATTGTAACGCCAATTTTTTGTGGCCAATATATAATTAACATTATGTAATTTATATTGATATATATGATAATATGACTTTTATGTGGTGAAGCTAGTGCAATACTTATTTATTTGTTATTAATGTTTACGCATTTGATTTATTCGTTATTACATTTCATTTAATTTTGTTCTAATTTATGATTCTTTTCTTAAAGCTTTTGTGAAGTGAAACATGCCTGCGGTTGCAAAAATTGAAGGGCGTGTTAGGTACTCCGCGTTTAAAAAGACGGTTAAGGTTATGATAATGCCGACCGACTCTCTTGATGATTTGAAGGCGCAACTTAACACTTATTTTGAGCATCTTGGTGAAAATCAATATACATGTCACTTGTTTGGTCAAATGCCATGCATAGACCTAGGAGAAGATAGAGAAGAATACACATGAAAAACGGCAAGCTATATGCCTTGGCTTATTGAAGACGATAGCGACGTCGGATTTATGTTGATATGAAACGGCATGCTATATGCAATTGCGTTGAATGTAAGTAGGAATTTAATTTAATGATATGAAATGAGTTGTAATGTGTTGTTTAATTATGGACACTATGTAACGTTTTGATCAATTTCAAACTTTTGTGTATTTTGAACCAAATGTCGGTTTGATTTAATTATGGACAATTGTAAAAGATATTGTATTTTTCTTGTTTATGACTGAGTTTAAATGTTGTATGAGTTATATTGCTTTTGGAAATGTTTTGGTTTAATTACAGGTAAAAACTGGCTGAAAAATGGCTTGGAAATGTTTTACAATTATGCAGAACCCATTGTCTGCATAATTGTTTTTCTCGGCAGTTAACTACCGAGGTTTTCCTCGGCAGTTAACTGCAGCCGGTTTTCCAATTCCTCGGCAGTTAACTGTCGAGGGGCAATATGGTATTTTACTTGTGTGTCTCAGCCTTATGATATGTGTGAACAGCAATTTTCCGTGGAGGATATACGTAGGTTTGGTGAAGAAATAACGTTAAAGTATAAGAGAGATAAAATGTGAAATTTAAAAACAAGTGTTAGGGATGGAATGGATAAGAACAATATTAGAGGTAGAATGAAAAGAGTTAACCTTGGGAAAGCGATTTTGTTGATTTCTCTAAGATTGTGTTTGGATAAGGTAGTTGAAAATTTTCGAGAACTTAATATTCTAGACAATTCAAACGATTCAATTGCTATCGTTTATAAACATTTTGTTTAGATAGAGTAATAAAAAATTCATTGTTGACATTATAAATTTTTAAAAAATTGGGTCAAATTTAAGAATAGGGGAATAGGGGCCAACTTGCAAATTTCAAAAAATTTGATGGGTTAATTTTCAATTTTTGGAGGGGTCAATTTACAATTTTTATAAATCTACATGGGTTAAGTTGTAAAATTTGAAATAAATATAAGAATGAAGAAATTTGGAATTCCTTACTTTTAAGTGTCATTTAAAATTCTCTAAATTTAACTTAGAAAATATTTCACAAATTTTTATCATTTTAAAATGTGGCCGAGGTATGGTTAATAGAACACAATGAAGGGACAATGGTTTGCTTGGAGGTCGAAATATACAATGGTCGGAAGACCTTCAAAATCGAAGACTGATGAGAGATCGATATATAGAGAATCAAGTACATAAGATATATAATAATAACATGAAGATTAAGTGAATCTAAGTGTTGAAGATCTTGATCTATCATTTATCACCTATCAAGGTGGTCCATATTATAATTCCTTTTCATATGAGATAGAAAGTAAATATAAACACAAGAAAACGTATCAAGGGAGGTGAGTTTTTGCATGAGAGAAGTGCAATTTGACTATGGAACAAAACTGTGAATACAAATATAAATATTAAAGAACGAATGTGAATATAACTTTTGCTCATCAAATGTAAATTTGACCATGTCATACAAAACTACTTTCACCTAAAAACGAAGAAATAAATTCATGATAAGGGTTAAGGTATGATACCAATCAAACATGAAACCAACTTTTACTTTTCAATTTCAATATAAAAGAAAAAAGTGGGAAAAGAAAATACTAAAGTAATAAGTGAGATATGCCCTTTCAAGCAAGCATGCATACAAACAATAATTATTATTTAAGTTTTGTTCTGTTGGAAAGGAACCAAACAAAACAATGGAGACAAGCAAAGATAAAGCAGACCCCAACCACAATTTCCGCTAACTTTGACTTTAATAATGCAATTAATTATGCCATTTTATTTTAATAATAATAATTTACTAATAACTCCAATCAAAATCGTTAACTATATAATAATTAAATTAAAAAATTTAGAAAATTAAAATATAGCCGAAAGAAAATATTTGTATTGTAGTGGTTGATTTTGTTTCACACTTCAGTCAATCATAGTCAGCCATACGAATCTATCATGACAGCTCAAATAGACTAAAATAGATAAAACACAATTTGCAATGTCATTTTTCCATATATATTATTACAAGATATAATATTTAGACCGTTATAGTTAATGAATAATAAATATATATTTTCTCCAATAAAATTGCTATTCTTATGATTCCTTAATTTACTACCAAAAATAAGTAAAGTTCTTTCTTCATGACAAGGAAAAGAAATAGAATAATCAAAGGGACTCTTCTGTTTGCTATTTTTAATATTTATAAATAATTTCTTGCACAAAGAAATTTCTTGCACAAAATTTCTCTTGTTATTCGAAAGTCTTCATGTTTGGATCATGAAACCATTTATCCAAAAAAATCATTTAATTTTTTTCTTAAATGATATACGGTAAACATCACTAAAAACTCATACACATGATTATATAAGGTCTTATATTTAAATTCATTGGATATTCAATCTAATAATATTGATATAGTCAACTGAGTGAAAGTTTTACAAACACTAAATAATTTTTGTGTGTGACACTTTAAGATAATTTGTTTTATAAAATAATTATTCAAAAAAAAAATATTATTTTTTCAAAAATCTTATTGATGATGAAAATTATTAATTAATTTTCAATAAACGGCACAAAAAGAGGTATAGAAATTGGAAAAAAGTTGGGCGGTAGATAGATGCAAAACAACAACACGAAGCTTTCTCTTTCTATCTGAGTTGCTCCGAGTTAACTCAGTTACAGAGCACAATGAGTCAAGAATCGTTCATATACAGCTTTGTAGCTCGTGGAACGATGGTGTTAGCTGAGTACACCGAGTTCACTGGTAACTTCCCTGCCATTGCAGCTCAGTGTCTTCAGAAACTACCTTCTTCCAATAACAAGTTCACCTACAGCTGTGACCATCACACCTTCAATTTTCTTGTTGAAGATGGCTATGGTATGTTTGATCTGTTGTTTGTTTTTGTTGTGTTTGTGTTTTTGTGTGTGTTGCATGGTTTGAATGAGTTGTTTTGTTGTTTGAAGTGATGAAATTGTAGTTGAATCTGAATTGTGTGTTTTTAGGTGGTGGATCTAATTGAGTGTGCTTAAAGTTTTGATCTTTTGGTTTTTGAGTTGATTTTAGTGGTGGGTTTTGTTATATTTTGGTGATTGAAGTAAATAAGTGATCTGAGAAATAAGAGAAACATAATTTGATTTATTGAGTTCTCTAATTATGGTTTGTTAGTCAATTAAGGTAAATGTGTTTTGTGGGGAGCATGTTTGTGCCATTAGATGATTAAATCCGGCTACAAGTGTTGTTATTATTGTTGGAAATTCCGCCTTCATTGTGATTCCTCCCTAGCCGCCTAATTGCGGCATTTGAGTTGTCTTCATTGCAGTCTCCAACACCTTCATTGTGTTGAGTGTGAAGGGGGTGGGTTTAGTCTCACATTGCGTATGAGATATGGTTGTGGTGTTTAGAAAGCTTGTGCTGCCCTTACCTTGCAAGCCGGTTTTGTAAGAGTGAGTTAAGCCCAGCCGAAATTCTAAGAATTATTTTTTTATATTAAATTTGGGGAAGGGGGAAATAATTTGTAATTAAAGTGATACTAATGACCATTTTAATATGGTTTTTGAATGGATTTGAACTCAATACCTTGAGGTAGGTTACAAAGTCAGACACTTCATGACCAGGCTAGATGTATTTGTTTTTGGATTTTGGTGAATTTTGTTGTATGATATTGGTTATGCATTCTTTCTAGGAACACAGTTTAATGCCATCTTGTAGCCTTGTTTGTCAATAATCAGGGATATTGATGGGACATCCGATCATCTTGTCAATCCTTTAGTGATAGTCATGCAAACATTGTTCAAACAAGGGTTAATCTTGTGTCTGAAGTTGTGCAGTAGTTTGAGTTGTGATTAGGGTGCAATAGAAATGGGTGGTCCTTGATTAGTGGAGATCTTTGAAGCTATTAGTGTTAGTTTAGATAAACTTTTTATTAAGCACTTGTAGTTAAAGAAAATTGAAAGGATTTTGGAATGATTACGATTATTTTCCATTAATTACAGTCTATATTTGGATTGTCGGCGAGTCTGGTGCTATGAAGCACGAACACTCCTCGGGTAAGACGTGTCCTGGTGTCGGACATGTGTCGTGTCCGACATCGACACATAATTACACTAAATTATGTGATTTTCTCAAATTATTAGCAGTGTCCGTGTCGTGTCCAGTGTCTATATCCGTGATTCATAGTTTGGTGGAATCACGGTGAGCCACTGTGATTTTAGAAAAAGCTACACTTTGGAGCTTCAACAAAATCACGGTGTCATTGTGATTTCGTCAAATTCATTGTAATTCCAAAATGCACATAGTCAACCTTTACTCTCTTAAGTTAAATCCAACTTTCTACTTCTACAGCTTCGTTTTTCCAAAAGGTTTCAGAAATAAACACCTACAAACATATAAAAGCTTATTATAAGTAAGGAATCAATTACTTCTCTCAATTGAGGAATAAAATTTAAGTTAAACAATCTTGGTCATCCACAATACATACAGTTATGTAATCATCAATCAAGACTGATGCCTCGCACATTCGCACCAGATACACACCTATATAGAGAGTATCAGGGCAGAACATGATCTTTTCGTACAACATAAACAAATGATCAACATTAAGTCCTTCCATGCTCTCATATAACCGTTACATGTGTGTCTATTTGTGTGTATTTTTTACTTCCGATTGTTTTCTCCGATGTTTGCTTAGATTTTAAACATGAAGCTGCAGCACAATGATTCTTTTATTTTTAATGTTTTACATTTGTGCTTTCTATATATTGCAGCTTATTGTGTTGTTGCCAAAGAATCTGTTAGCAAGCAGATCTCCATTGCTTTCCTTGAACGTGTCAAAGCTGACTTTAAGAAAAGATATGGTGGTGGAAAAGCAGATACAGCTATTGCCAAAAGTCTGAACAAGGAATTTGGGTATACTCATTTTGTTCTAAAGTTTGTTGACATCTTAAGGCTTGAATTAACAAATTGTATAAAAAGTTTAATAATATGGGTGCACAACTGCAGACCGATTATGAAAGAGCACATGAAGTATATCATTGATCATGCTGAAGAGATTGAAAAGCTATTAAAAGTGAAGGCTCAAGTTTCAGAAGTTAAAAGCATCATGTTAGAAAATATAGACAAGGTACTGTTATTTTAGGAATAAGACTTGGAGATTTTGTTTTCTTCCTGATATCCCTTCATTTTCTAACACAGTTATCATTATGGATCCTGCCCTACTAACTTACAACCCATTTTCACGTTTTCTCTAAAAATGTGGGGAGTGGAGTGGATTTGATTCTGATAGGACTGCTAATTGCTCTGTTTGTATGTAGACTGATTATTACCATTTTCGAGCAGTGTCCAGGAAAAGCTCACTACCATTGTGTCCCTCTCAAATTCTCCATACTTTAGAAAATTTCATGAATTGGAAATGTTAAGAACAATGTGAAGGACATAATTGGATAAGCAATATGCTTCTATCCTTGCTCCTTTCTCACACTGGCAGTTTTGTCCGTTATGACCTACGAAGCACTGACACAGAAATTGGGCATGGCACCAGTAATTATTTGAAAAAATGGAAAATTGAGCCCAACCACACATGTCGGTGCCGTGTTGGTGTTTGACACGGACACATGTCAGACACCAGCCATGCCTTCAATTTGAAGTGCCAGTGCTACATATTGCAATGTTTGTTTAACGATTATTCTCGTAAATATTTATTTAGAAAAACTATTTGCTCCTAATCAGTTAATCACCGCTGTTTGCAGATAAAAAATATTATCCCACTAAAAAGTATAACCTATGAATTCCTTGCATTGTCTTTGTGTATATGTGTTACCAAAGCGAAGCTCTGCTCAGTTGCCTTATTTTAAGTTCTATTTAAGCTGGATTCGTTTATTTCAAATTTCAATGCTAGACAAGACAGTGTATAAACTTTAATCATTTATGTTTTCAGGCTATTGATAGAGGAGAAAATTTAACTGTTCTTTCAGACAAGACTGAGACATTGCGCGCACAAGTAAGTTGACCAAAGTTAGACAACATTGTTTTTGAAACTTATGCTTTCTTATGCTAAAAAGATTTTGTAATTTTCAGGCTCAAGATTTCAGAAAGCAAGGAACACAGGTCCGTCGGAAGATGTGGTATCAGAACATGAAAATTAAATTGGTTGTTCTCGGAATTCTGTTGTTTTTGGTTCTGGTTATCTGGCTCTCTATTTGTGGTGGATTTAACTGTTCAAATTAGCAATAATTGAAAGTTTACTAATCAGGTTTTTCTTTTAAGAGTTCAATAACTATAGACTGACTGTATAAGAAAGTTTTGTAAGACATCTAATCATATTTTACCAGGTCATAATTTCACCTCATAATCTTTTTCTGACTTGGAATCACACTTCATAAGTTATCGCACGGTGAAGATGGTAAAAATATGATTGGATGGATGTTTTGTAAAATTTTTGTATACTGTCAGGATATAGTTATTGTTTTTATTTATAAATGATGTAGCATGGAAGAAAATCAACCCAGGAGGGGCAGTTTCTCACTTGGAAAAAAGTTTCCTACCTTGTTGCTGGTGGATAAAGACATGAATGTTATTGGTAATTGTTAAATAGAAGGAAAGGGTATTTTTATTTTTTACTTTTTAAATATACAAAAATCCTATAATTTAGGTTCTGTTAGAATTGGTGGTATTAGATGGACTCAACCAGGGAAAAATCTTTCATAGACACAATCACAAATAAATATTATTTAGGCACCCTCACATGAAATGAAAAAATTTAAGAAAAAGTATTTAGTCAAATTAATTGACATTATTCAATTTTGTTCTCTTTTATTTTTCTCTTGATTTTGTGTGTGCGCCCAAATATATTTATTTGGGCTTGTGTCCAAGCATCAATGAGATAACATCCACTCTTTAAAATTTAACTTGCTTATTGTATTCCATTCCACCTAGTACCTGTGATCTCTTTTTAGTTGTAACTAAATTTGATTGAGTTCAGCGATGAAAGTTTGAAAAGAGTGAAAAATGCATCTATCTACCTTTACATCCAAGCTAACATAATTCAACAACGTAATACAACAACAATAATTGCAACATGATTAAACACAAACAAGATCATAGATGAACTAAACTATTTTTTTTATTGGATTATCGTTAATTTGCTACAAAATATAAGTGGGCACAACATGTTTGAGCTAAGAGATTAAAAAGTTGAAAGTTATCGGTTCAAACTTGGACAAACAATAATTAAAAAGTTGAAAGTTATCGGTTCAAACTTGGACAAACAATAAAAAAAAAAACTAATACTAATAGCTAATTACTAACATTTGTTATTAAAAAATGCAAAGAAAAACAATTAACAAAATAGCAAACCAATATTCTCGTTTTATAGTATAGTTTAATGCTAATACCTATGAACTCCAACTCCTCATTTTGAACTAACCTAATTTCTACACATTGGCAAAGGGATAGTGCATGAAAGAAGATCCGAGCTGAATTCACCTAATTTCCACATATCGAATAATATTATTTCCTCACGTTAAAAATGAAGTTTTGTGTTTCATCACCACTCACTTTTTCATGTTTTTCAAAAACCCTATCTATAATCAATTCTCTATGACTATAAACCTGAATCTGGATTCCGTCTACTTCTTTATTTCATATGGAAAAAAATACAGGCAGGATATGGCTTTAAGCCATCTTGATGAATGCTTTTGTATTGTTGATATATAGAAAGAAAAGGGTGAGAAGACTATGAATATTTGTCCTTCAGAAAAAAGACTGAAGATTTGAAAATTTTATTTTGGGATTTGATGTTGTTGGTGTTTAGGGATTTTCAGGATTCTTTATGATGTCAAATTTCATTATCAAATTGGTCCATGTCAAATTTCACTATCAACCTGGTTATTGCATACCTGACGACACACGTTAATGAGTCGAACAGCTGGACTAGACGGGGGACTAATTTGATAGATGTGAAGTAAATTGAAGGGCGGTTTGATTGTTTCACAAAACTCAGGGACAAATTTGATCGATGGTCACAAATTCAAGTACAAAGTAGCCTATTCACTCTTGTTTTTTCTTCTTCTTACTTTCTATACTCCTCTAAAACCTTATGGAACTTGATTCTTGTTAAAAAAGAGTGTAACAAGCATACATGGCTCGTCATGTTGTTGAGCTTGAATATATGTTAATGGTGGAATGTTAAAATTTCATTGTTAGGGTTTGATAGAGCTTGAATTTTGGATTGTTGTATATGTAATGTATGATCGACTGGTTGTGGAGTTGAATTCACAGATAAGCTAGAATTTGAGTTTTTTTTTAGCGGATAAATAATGTATTTGTAGAGGCCTATTAGTTGAACATCATTTTTGTAGAAAACTAACGTAATTAGGGTACTTGGTACCGTGGCTCCATATTGTTTAACAGGTGGCATTTAGTATGAGAAAAGGTAAGAGTTTTCCATCATGGAAAAGTTAAATCTGACCATTAGATTAAGTAATTTATCATGGACTCTCAACACCATATCTAACCACCACCCTCTACAATTCATCTTTTTCCTTGTTTCCACTTTCCACCACCTCATTGAACCTTCTCTCTTCTCCTCTATCAATCGATCTAACTAAAAACTTACCTTTCTACCATGGTTCCAACATTAAAAACCCATTTTCAAAATTAGACATTAAAAAAAAAACAAAATTTATAACTAAGATACAAATGGAAAACGGCCACTGCATCTGAAAATGGGTTAAATAATTTCCACTTGATATAATCTAGATGTATAATTGTTAAATAATTCTTATGATGCAGATGAAATGGAACGCAAGGAATAAAAGTATATAGTTATTTGTAAAATCAATCAACCATTAAGCTGATTAGCATTACCATCGATTCCTTCAATTTTAGTTGATTTGATTTTTTTTTTTGGATTCAACCAAGTTTGGAATTTATTTATCATTTCAGTTACTTGTATATGTGGATCTTCATCAAAACACAAAAATCGATTGAGGAACAGGGAGGTCAATTTGCTACTCCAAAACTTAATTCACCAACAATTATTTTTGTTTGCATAATAATGTTGAGCACTCATGAATCCAAATAAATGGGTATTTTATGTTAGTGTGGTGTTGGACGCTGCTGATAGAGAAGGAGAGAGAAGGTCCAATGAGGTGGTGGAAGCAAGGAAGAAGAAGATGGATTGTAGAGGGCGGTGGTTAGATATGGTGTTGAGAGTCCATGATAAGTTACTTAATCTAATGGTCAGATTTAACTTTACCATGATGGAAAACTCTTACCCTTTCCCATGCTAAATGCCACCTGTTTAACAACAAACTTTGTCTTTTGAAATCACTTTGAGACTAATATCCACTCAAGTGCTTAGGTTGTACCTCAAAGCTACTTGCTTGTCTCAAGAATGTGTTTTTGTGAAAATTGAACTTTGGTCGTACCCCACAAACTCAACACGGCTAAATCTAACGATTCTCTATTTGTTTTCCATTAATTATCTTTTCCTTCATTAGATGCATTCCTGTTCAAGACATGTCAAACACTTATAAATACAAGAACTTATTTCTGTCATGATTAAATCTTAGTTCACCATGTTGCGTGAGTGTGACTCCTTAACTTAGAGTCAATCCGGTTAGTAACAAGTTACTTTTCAATGATAAGTAGTTACAAATATAATTATTCAATTTTTCATCTATAGGTTCCTCCACCAACACGTGATATTTTTTTAATAAAGTGGTTGTTTGGTGAGTTTATATCGCTAATTCATAGGGTATACACTGGTACAATTAAAATTGAGTTATTTTGTAGGAGTGTGGTAGTTTAACTGGTTTTAGCTAAAACTTCACCATGTTGCGTGAGTGTGACTCCTTAACTTAGAGTCAATCCGGTCAGTAACCAAGTTACTTTTCAATGATAAGTAGTTACAAATATAATTATTTAATTTTTCATCTATAGGTTCTTCCACCAACACGTGATATTTTTTTAATAAAGTGGTTGTTTGGTGAGTTTATATCGCTAATTCATAGGGTATACACTCGTACAATTAAAATTGAGTTATTTTGTAGGGGTGTGGTAGTTTAACTAGTTTTAGCTAAAACTTGGAGGTTTAAGGGTTCAAATCTTAGTAAGGAGAAAAAAGCTAACATAATAATTAACCTAATAACATTTGTCATTAAAAAAAAGTTATTCTCTTCTCAATTTCTTTTTATTTATTTTTTAAATGCATATTTTAAAGTACACCTTAGTTGACATATTTAAAGACTCTTTTTATTTTACTATCATCGGAGTCATTAGTAGGTTTGTTTATTAAAAAAAATTATAAATAAATAATGGATTCTATTTAAATAGTCTTTTTAGTTTACTATAATTGTGGATGCTCTAATCCCTAAAAAAAAAAAATTTGTGGATGTTCTAAGTAAAATAAACAAGGTTGCCAAAGTGAGGGCAAAAAATAAGCACATAACAAATTACATATCGTACTTTGATTTTGAATTTTTTAAACATGTCAAAGCTTAGAGTTTTGTTAAGTTTAACTTGACTCCAACTATTCTCGATCTAAGTTGTAGTAAAAAAAGTCAAGCACACCGGAAGAAAAAATTCAAGAGGAGTGGCTAATTTGCTCCATTCTTGGAAGCGACATGTATGAATCTTCTTATCATCGCCATAACTTCGTCCTTTTGAGCTTCATCAAGGGTAGAAATTAACCACTCAATAATTCAATGAAAAATAGCATCCTATCCCATTCAAGAACATAATGGGCTTCATGTCCCACACCATTCCGTTGAAGATTGGTGAGACCGCAAGGTATGCATGGAATTTCTCTTTATTGCTTCTCTTTTATGGGATTTTCATTTCTTATATGATTAAGTGATTAACAATATCTCCAGAAAGGTGGGGTGGTAGTAGATACGGCTCTTATCATTGAGTTAATTTTTTTGCCTTTTTCAATTGGTTGAGAAGGGTGTTGTAGCATGGGGAATTTCAATAAAAGGGGCGTACTCATTGCTTGGTCAAATATAATGCATGGCCGTATGTGTAATATCTGAGAGAAAGTATTTTTAGGTATGGAGGAAGAGTTTTAAAGTAGATTCAAGGTTCAAAGGAAAGGTTCTTTTTTGCAGACAGAAAATATAAATGTACTACTCGCATAGTGGCATTTTAACTTTTAAATCATATGAGTGAGAGAAATTTCACATTTTCTCTAAGTTTTATTTCTCTCTCGCTCATCGAAGAGGAGTGGTTTTGGTCATTTTTAATTTATAATTATCTCTCTGCATCTTTTTTTTCTTTTCAATTTAAATAAGTGGTTTCCACATACACCAAGTTTTTTTTGGTGTTTTTCGTGATTTTGTCGTCCGAGTGCGGTGTTGTGTTGTTTGTTGTCTTATGCAGCGTTGTTTGATTTTACGCCTTGTTGCAGTCGTTTGGTTCCTCTTGAAAGATCGACTTTAGTCAATTATAGATTCAATCAATGAATTTGGACATTAACATTGCATATTCGAAAGTATGGGTATTACAGTGACATAGATTTTATCATATTAATTGTAGGCAGTTTATCATTGTATGTTATTAACCTGGGTGTTGCAAGTTCGGATTCGCCATTTACATTTTTAGCGATGTTGAATATGTTATTGTATCATACAATAACATATTAAACATATAACATATTAAACATTGTTAAAAACGTAAACGTAAAGTTTTTTTTACAATTTGTATATGATTTACTCTATCAATTTGAATGAATAGATATCATTTTGTTTTTGTAAAAAAAAAAACTTTCAAATAATTTAAAATGGACGTATTCGATAGATATTGTAGAAATAAGGGCATATTCGATATTTTTTTAAGGTACATGCTACTTAAGATAGAAACTGTGTTGGAAATGGTGTTTTCCTTTTTTGACAAAGTTAAAGATTATTTTTTCCAAAGCATAATTACTACTGGATTTGTAGAATCTTTAATATGTATTTTTTTTCCTAAGTAATCTAGCGGCTTGATTTACACAAGTGTGAAGAAGTGGAAAATTTATAGTTCGAACTCTGACTCCTTTAAATAAGGCGTTTGATAGTTATCAACTGAGTTACACTTACGTGACTTGATATGTGCTTTTATGACACAAGTTAACATGATCATTTTCTTTTAATAAAAAATTCTTTTTATCAAATCATAATATCACGATATTTAAAAAAAAAATTAAGTATATATTTTATGTCATTTATAAAAGATGGTGGATTGAAATAACTAAATATAATATTTTTGATAAAAATAAGTAGAAAAATAAAATATCATTAGTGACCATGTAACAACCGTCTTCGAGTAGATTTGAACTCTGTCTCAGACGTTTCAGAGGAAAGCACTTACATTGAACATACATCTTGCATTGAAACTAAATCAAATAATAACACACATACACATTTAAAAGAAACATTCATGTTCATCATAAAAATAAAAATAAAACATTCATATATAAAACTATTTTTAAACTTTTGATGATGTTAAAATTTGTTTGTTCAAAGATTGTTTTGGCAAAGATTTCAAGTCTTAACTCATGCAAATAGGGATTTTTCATGTTAGAACGTATGGTATTATTGTGCTTTTACTTTAAACTTGTCCTATAAAGTGCTTTTGTGAGATCCAATCTGCATGCTATTACATTATAAAAAAAGGGGAGTGATTTCCATTTCATTAATGATATTTGAGCATCAAAATTTTAAGAACTTCTATGATAACTTTTAAAATCACACTAAAAGCAACTTATGAAAGTTTTATAATAATTTTTTTTTCTTTCTTTCTCTTAACCAAATTCACACTTATTTATAGGTTGTCATATAAATTGTCAAAATTTTAATGTTTAGATATCATTGCTCTTTCCATTTTCCATGTCTTAAGCATAAAACAATGAGGTATCGTGATTTAGATCAATGATGCCCCTGTGAGAAATTATCTTGTTCACAATTTATCTCAAAATAGTAATATTTTAACATCAAATCAAACTTGCCATTTTTATCAAACCCTAGGTAGTTTTTTAAACAGAAAAATGGCGAGGGTTCACAATTATACCTAGAGTTGATCATCGAACCCTCGCCATATACTCTGTTTCTTAACTCCTCCATCCAACCATCAAATCAAACTCCAACACTCTATCTTAAAATAGTTTCTAAACAAAAATAGTAACTTTGCATGGTATAGCTCCGCAAATCCAACACAAAGATTTCGCCTTATAAGCTATATAGCATCAGGGCCGATCCAATAATTTTAATAGTCGATGAGTCCAACAACAAATTTTAAAATATGCAGGTTTATTGTCAGCATATGTGAAATTTTTGTTGGTGGACCTAAAATAAGGGCTTTAATAGTCTTACTCTTAGGTCTCATGAATCTAATACACCCATGAATCTTCAACACAGATCAATTCAGTCTTTCAGTTCTCTATATACATCATTATAATGTTTATAAAAAGTAGATGTACAAAAATGTGAATATTATTTAGCGCACACACGTTAAATTGGGAAAACCCCAACTTTAAAACGACTACAAATATTTACCGCACCTTCATACACATGAACACAGCCACTCAAACACAAACACACCGTAGCTCTATATTACATATATTTCAGTAATCAAAACACAAACCTATGCACAAAATACACAGATTAACGTGACTAACAATCATGTAGACATGTTTAGTCCCACTAATCAAAAACCAAACCAACACACACACGACTTAGAAGCAAAACCAAGAATCCAAATTACTTGGTCATGCATAGGGATTGTTGTTAATTTGTTATCTGGCTACATCATCATTTCCCTAACTTCAAAGGAGTTCTTGTTCTTGACAACGATGTCATACATGTGCATGCACTTGAACCTGTTGAAATCCATAGGAAGGGAGATAAGATGAACGGTGGAGCGTTTGTGGTACTGGAGGAGGTCAGGGTCATCATAGTAACGCTCCCACCCCAATGAACTTAGCTTGCGCTCTAAAACCGCGTAAGAGGTGATAATCTCGTTGCTTGCGGTATGAACCAACACCTTGCGCCGTCCGCCTGACCCTTGGCGGCCACCCTCCATCGCCTCCGCGCCATCCACTAGCCGCACCACGCCGTTCTTGAAAACCCAAACCCCAGACATTATTGGAATAGTATACAAGTGAAGCAAGAAAGAGGAAACAAGAACAAAGTGTTTGTGTTATGATTTTTAAGGTTGTGAGGTGGTTAGAGATGAGTGTGCAATGATAGTTGGGGATGGGTGGATGGGGTATTTATAAATCAAATGATGGGAGAGAGTGCTCAATTTTAATGTTTTCTTTATTTATATTTTTATATTATATAGAGAGATGTAGTCAATATTATTCCAATTGAAAACCCACTTGAGTTGTTTTAGTGGTATTGACTTGGGACCTGTGAGTGTGTTCCTCCTTGAGGTCTCAGATTCAATTCTCTTAAGTGTCAATTTAAGTGGGCTAGTTTAACTTCTTCAAAAAAATATTATTCCAATTAATATGGATATAATTAATGCCCTAGAATAGTGTAGTTTGAATTTCACTGTGATGTTAAAAGAAAGATCACTAATTCGTTGATAGATAATATATATAAGTTATCTGAGATATATCTCGATCGAAATTAAACACATAAATGGTAATAGTGATCTTGAATAGATCATATTTTGATCTTCACCATACGTTCATTGGTTGTCAGATGATAATGTGTGTGTTGATAGTGTAGAGTACACATCGCACTTATCCTTGCAATATAATTCATTTTGATCGAGCCTTGATCCAATCTAAAACATGCAATAAATATCAATTTAAATACTTTTTTAAGTCTTTTAGACTTGATGCGGGAGCCTCCAAAACTCAATTCACCTTAACCAAATTGTAAAAAAAAATACAAATATATACATGAATATTTGGATGTGAGTACAGCTAAGGTGGGACCCAAATGGGGAGAGTTATGAGCAAAGTATGTGCATTTGAAGAAAGGATGATGTGGGTTAAATCTCATGTGCCTTGGTCTTAATCGGAATGGGGGAGGGGGAGGGCTCTTGATTCCGTTAACAATTTGTGGAGTCCAAAGTATTGTTACCCCACTTTAGAGAATCTTTGTTTTGTTTTGAGGAGAATAACTTATTCTAGAACAAAGTTGGAGAGAGTTATAAGTTCTAATAATTAACTCATGCAAACGAATTGCATGCAAAGTAAATCAGGGCCATTAATTATATTGATTAGCAAGAGAATAATGAGGTTAGGCAACTTTTTAATTTACGCTAGCAATACATATTTGCGTAATTGGTTAAGAAAAATTTAAGTGTGAATGTGGATAAATATAATTTGGATGTGGTTGAGGAATAATTTTCATCGAGTAGAAAGGAGAATACTCGTGCATTTAGACTTAAATCAATAATATGCTCTTTTTTTAAAAAAGTTATCTTATGGTTTGTGGAGGAAGGATATCAATTATCAAGAAATGCATATATAATGTGGGTAGGGACCAAAGATGAAAGGAACATATCTCAATTAATTTTGGTCGTTAATTTCGTGTGGAAAATAAAATGTTGATTCTCATTAGGTCGACATACTTGTGTATGGGGGAGGCTTTCCAAAGCATTTGTGTTTGTTTATGCTGCCTAACTGAGTATTCTAATTGTTACTTTCGGTAAAAATAAAAATAAAAACGTTTTGTTTGCCTAACTAGTATATAATTGTTTATATAAAAAAATTATATTTGCCGATACATCCCATGCAAGAAGAGGGAGACCACTCATAGTCTCATATGAGTGCAGGCTTAACATTTTCCTTAACAAAAGTTTTGAGAAGATAGACCAATAACATCTATCCAAGTGCTCACATAAGATGGCATGAATTTCATGCATCTAAATTAGAATAATATGAATACAAAAACAACGTTAAAACTCTCGTGGAGAGAAAAAAAAAGTCAATCTAATATTCACTCACTATTAACAATTATTGACAAAGACATAGTCTAAGCTTCACTCACAATTAAAAATTATTGGGCCGACTTGATCACAATTTCTTTATTTTTCTCTTTTTTTACTGTTCATCCTATTCTAAATTACAAATAATATAGCCATGCAAGATGACTCTTGTATAGTACCATGCGCTTATGTGCAACATTATATGTATTTTTTTTCAAAGGACATATGCATGATAACTTGATAAGTATTATATTGTCCTATGATAACATGGGCAAATAATAGATGTTCATAAATCATGGTTCTTTCTGTGGTTACAAACTATGAATTTATCTAATAAGGATATCAATCAATCCAAAAAAGAGGATATATCAATCAATCAAGTGTTTGGGGAGTTCTAGGTTACTAATAGTATTTTCTGGAAGATTTAGGAAATGTCAAGCACACAACAATTAGGGAGGGAATAAAAAGTATAGGAAGATTCCAACACCCTATCCTACCCAATCAAAACATGGTTTTTAATTGAGCCATAAAAAATGTAGGGCTTTAAGGCACAAATATTCTCTTTAACCCAACACCATAGTCGTGACTCTACTTCAATTTTCCATCTCCTCCTCGTGCCAGATGGTCCTGTGACTGTGATGTTGGACAATACTCACCATAATTTGCATTATAATGACCAATATTTTAATTCCTTATAAGGTCAATTAGCTGAAATTCCTTTTGATGGCCATGCATGGGACCAAGTCACTGTCTTTAATTTATAATGTTCCATCAATTAGTTGATACTGGCTAACTCTATATAAATTCAAAGTTTTAATTGAAAATTGGCTAAATTTGAAATTTTATTACGTGTGTATGTTTTGGAGGTGTAACTCAATGCTGTTTTTTTACTCAAGTATCTTGAATAAAATGATTTTGTAAAATTAATATTTTAAAGAAATGAAATAAATGTAGAATAATTTATTTTTTTATTAATGGATTTATTACGTGTGTATGTTTTGGAGGTGTAACTAAATGCAGTTTTTTTTACTCAACTATCTTGAATAAAATGATTTTGTAAAATTAATATTTTAAAGAAATGAAAAAAATGTAGAATGATTTATTTTGTATTAATGATAAATATGTTCACATAAAAATGTGTTGAAATAATAGATTTAAGGTTAAAAAACACATTTAGAGATAAAAAAAAAACATTAAAAGTTATTGTTTTTAGTTAGCATCTATTCTAAAAAAAAATACTAAAAAATATAATGCATACCATCATGTAAATACAACCCAGATGATAGATGTATTGACATTTGATATACACATACATATTCTTGCAGAACACTTAGTATGTTGGGTCACTGAGGGGAGCTCGGGGGACAACCCACACATCGAGGCTAGAGCAACCACATAAGCAATAGAGACGTCACACTCTTACCCAAAACATTAAGGCAATGGGTTTATGGGTCCTCTTACTTATAAGGTGTTCAACCTTTACTTTTCTATCCGATGTGGGACATATAACTCACACTTGTACACAACACTCCCCCTCAAGTGTGAGTCCATCAATTCATCATGCTCCCCCTCAAGTGGAAGCTCTTACTTGCTTGTATCGTCGTTGATGGTTTCTCCGCAAACGGACCGACACGTTTGCACCGACGTTGCTGCTTTCTGCGCAAACGGACTGGTTGCCTCGGTCGTACCCTTCGTCGAACGGGGGCTCTGATACCACTGTTGGGTCATGAGGGGAGCCTGGGGAGACCGGCCACATCGAGGCTAGAACAACCGCACAAGCAATAGAGACGTCACACTCTTACCCAAAACCTTAAGGCATTGGGTTTATGGGTCCTCTTACTTATAAGGTGTTCAACCTTTACTTTTCTATCTGATGTGGGACATATAACTCACACTTGTACACAACAACACTTCCCCTCAAGTGTGAGTCAATCTATTCATCATGCTCTCCCTTCAAGCGGAAACTCTTACTTGGTTGTATCGTCGTTGCTAGTTTCTCCGCAAACGGACCGACACTGCTTGTACCGTTGTTGCTGCTTTCTGCGCAAACGGACCATTTGCCTCGATCGTACCCTTCGTCGAACCGGGGCTCTCATACCACTGTTGGGACAGTGGTGGGAGCTCGGAGGACCGTCCAGATCGAGGCTAGAACAACCGCACAAGCAATAGAGACGTCACACTCTTACCCAAAACCTTAAGGCATTGGGTTTATGGGTCTTCTTACTTATAAGGTGTTCAACCTTTACTTTTCTATCCGATGTGGGACATATAACTCACACTTGTGGACCCATAAACCCATTGCCTTAAGGTTTTGGGTAAGAGTGTGGCGTCTCTCTCGCTTGTGTGGTTGTTCTAGCCTCGATGTGGACGGTCCCCAAGAGCTCCCCCCAGTGACCCAACATAGTATGTGTGAGTTTTGTTGTCACGCCATTTGAAACAAATACACAATACATATAACAATCATTTTTTTTATCAAGTAGTTTACGGGTTAAAATTTTGCCATTAAGAATAATAAAAGTAGCCCTAGCCCCTGCATATTTCAATGAAATTTCCATATGAACTTATTATGACCATATCAAAATCAATTTTATGTATCTTGTATTGATTTTTGTTTTCTCTTGCAAAGGAAAATCTAACATGCGCTTGATCAAAATGAGGCAATTGAGGCTGGTGACGCAGACAATGACCTATGTCATCAAAACTTATTTTCAAAATTCAACCATACCCACAAGGCAATAATAATATCAACCTAAAAAATTAAATTTTCAATATCCAAAAGAAAATATCCCATGTTGAGCTTTCTTGATAAGCCATGTGAACATTGCCCATCACTTTCGAGATTTTGCCCATATTTATTTGTTAAAATAAAGTTATTTAGAGAACATATGCTTAGACTGAAAATGGCAACCTTTCCAATTACATGCATCTTTTAAATCTTGTGTAATATTGAGAATCGGAAAGGGGTATTTTGTTGCCTCCACATAGAGCAGATGGAAAACCTCATCCAGCATCACATGTATACAACAAGTCCCATGTGATTGTACCATAGAAAAGCCAAAATCCCAGTCCTATATTTAACAAAACAAGATACTTGCTCTCGTATAAGCATCCCTTCAATCTTTCCATATTAGCCTCTCCTTTTAAAAGAAATGGCTTTGATCACTACATGAATATGATGGATTACCCACGAGAAAAATTACTCATGGACACAATTCCTAAAAATGTTATTTACCTAGGGAAATTTTCCAAAGGATCGCACTTTATACTTGCAACGACAATACCACTATTTTTGTTTCCTAAAAAAAAATACCACTATTTTTGTGTTACCGAGAAAAAGTTCCCTAGGTTAGTTTTAGGTGTAAAAGAAAAGTTCGCTTGGTAAGTTTTAGGTGTAAAAGAAGCATGTCTTAGTATTTCTAGCGAGACAAACATCATCTTCTTTTTTAATTTCTCTTTTTTCTTCACTTATTAAAAATGGATGGTTTTAGGTCAATTTTGGACCTAAAATCACTCATCTGCATTTTTCTTTCCCTTTCTTTCAACTTAAATAAGTGGTTTCTATGTATATTAAGTTTTTCTTTTGTGTTTTTTCGTGATTTCATCGTCTGAGTGTGACATTGTGTTCTTCATCGTCTTGTGCGTCGTTGTTTGATTTCATATTTTATTGTGGTGTTTGTTTGGTTCTTATTGAAAGATTGACTTCAGTCAATTACATATTTAATCAATGATTTGAGTGTCAATGTTGCAGATCCGAAAGCATGGATATTTCGATCACTTAGATTTTATCATATTGTTTTTAGGCATTTTGTCGTTGTATGCTATTAACTTAGGTGTTATGAGTTTGTTCACAGATTCAACATTTGTGTTTTCAGCCTTTTGCGTTTTCAGTGATGCTGAACATGTGGTTATATTTTATGTACTTTATCGATTTGAATGAATGCATATCGTTTTATTTTTGTAATAAAAATTGAGTGTAAAAAATCAAATTTAAATACCCGAATAACCTTGTTTGGTTCTTATTGGGTAAGAAAAAACAAATTCAAATACCTAGAGAAATTTCTCTAGATAAGTTACGCGACCGAAGAAATTCAAGTAACCAGGAAATCATTTCTAGGTTAGTTTTATATGTGAAAAAGAAAATTTGAATTCCCAGATAATCTTTTCTCGATAGTGTTTGGTAAAAAAAAAAAAGAATAGTGAAAAGTTGATAAAATGACTTATTGTAGATGAGCATAAAGTTGATAAGATAGCTGATTGATTTTATAATGTTTGTTAAAATTAACAATTTAACTAGGTGATAAATAAGAAATAACATAAAAAAGATATGTTAATTAATTTCTAATTTTTTCCAAAAAGATAACAAATGTAAAATTGAAGAAAAAAAGTAACAATCCACAAACTATTTGAAGAAGCTTATAAAAAAACGCTAAAAACTATAAGCTTGTGAGAAAAAAAAATAGTTTCCAAACATATTTATTTGTCTTAATTGCATGTTTAACCCCTTATGTTTATTTTAGGTTTAAAATTGATTCCTTTTAATTTAATCGTTTCAAGTTGGACCAAAAACGTTTGCAACGTTGGAGTAAGTTAGTTTTTTTTGTCACTTGGCCATTTGAATTTGACATGTGGCTCATGATTGTGCATGTGGACGCACACTTGGATAATTAAATAATAAACAATGCCACCTAATCAGTTTTAAAAAATGAACAAGATTTTTATCATATTAATCATTCTCTCAATTTTCCTCTTCAACATCAACATTTTCCCAGCATCTTAATTTTCATCATACTAGACCATCATCATCTCCTCATACTCATTCATCAACCCTTACTCCAAGATCCAATCCATCTTCCCTCTCTTTATCAACAACAAATCTTCGTCCTACTCATTCATCAATCACAGACAAAATAATGGATTTGAATAGCCCCAAAAGCCAAGTTTATTTCCTCAAAATTGGTAAAAACAAGGGTTCCAATTTACATTCCAGAAATTCATTCAAATAACTCATACCATAAATTTGAAAAGGAGAGCAAAATTTAAAACGCATATCTAAAAACAAGAATTGAGTTTGATCGGGTGAAATGAATAATGGAGATACGATTCAAAACAGTTTTTTTCTTAAAATTGATCCAAAACCACATATTTGAGTTTTTTTTATTGTGGTTTTTCTTTTTCTGTTTTTTTCTTTCTCATCCCTGCAACAAAAAAGAATAAAGTAAAAGGGATAAAATTGTAAATATAATAGTTTAATTGAAGGATACAATGGAAAATGAAAAAAATCATTCCAAAATCATATATTATACATTGTCTTTACTAACTGAGGTAAGCTCACTAGGATAATCATTATATATAATGTATGTGTATAGATAACACAAAATTGATACCTCTCAAGTATGAGGTTTGGACAGTCATCCTCCCATCTGTGCTCCAAACTACCACTCTTGGCATTTGTTTATTTAATCATCCTCACATTTTTTTGTTCAAATGTTTTTGAAGTAAAGAGATGGGATGACATCCAAGACAAGAAAAGTTTCATAATCAAATACTTGGTAAAATTCTTAATTTATTTATCTCATTTTAAAATTTGAGTGCATGTTTGGACCTGATCTGTCATATATGTGATTCCTTGTCATACTATATTATATAAATCAATCCTTTGGAATTAGAATCCTCATATTTTAAATAATCAAGTCAAAATAATTTACAAAATCTCAAATTCTCTACGCAAGCATAACATATAAAATAGTGCATTTAATTAAACATGATTTTTCAACCATTAATTTTGGTACTTTGGCCTCAAAAAGGGGAATTCATCCTATGTTATTTTTCCATATGATACAGTTTAGACATGAATCTATTCTGCACTCTACTAAGTTAAAATAATCACAAGAAAGTAGAAACCCCGTGGGCCAAACAAATCAGTTTTTTCCTAAATGGGGAGATAAATGAACGGTGAGGGATTTTTTAAAAGAATACATTGTGATTAACGCTAACTTAGAATTTATTTTTTTTATTAATTCTTAATTTGTTAGATTCGTACCGAACATTGCTTAAAAAATATTAAATATGGGGATTTACATTTTATTTTGAGAATAAAGTATTAAACTTAAAAGAATGTAGGATCAATTCTCTCTATAGGGGCATGACTTTATGGAATGACGCCCCCTCAACATCGATGCCTCATATTATATCAATTTTAATTTAATTTGTTTATAATTCTCTAAAAAAAATAATTAATTTGTTTATAATTTTAATTTAATTTGCTTCTTCAAAAAAAAAAATTTAATTTGTTTATTTTAATTTTATAATATCTATATAACTCATCCGCTCAAAAAAAATCTATATAACTCATGAAAAAAATGATTAAGAAAAAGATTGACCAATATTTATAGTTAGTTTTTTAGTTCCTTAAATTATAGTGTAGATTTAAATTTAAATTTGAAAAATAATTAAATTGTTGAGGGTACAAAGTCATATTTATAACTAGTGAATGAAGATTGTCAAAAAAAAAAAACAAAACTAGTGAATCAAAATTATTGAATTTAAGAGTAAAACAATTTGAGAGTAATTTGCGTATATTGAAAATATGATACACCAAAAAATTATGTATCCCCTTTTATTAGTAGTATAGAAGTATAATTTTTTTTTTAAGGAAGTAATATAGAAGTATAATACAGTGAGATTAAATTTTTTAATAATTATGATCGACTAACCATATTAAACAATATTTACATTTATCAGCGCATATAATTAAAAAAAATTGTCAATTAGCATAGTGGTAGGCATTCACAAATTTTTAAATATAGAGAAGTGGAAAGTCTGGAGTTCGTATCCCGACCTCCCACATATCATTATCTTTATAGCTATCAACTGAGTTGTATTTATATGACCTTATAAATTAAATTCTACTAAACTCTAGCATTTGTATAATAAATGCTTTTTAGGTTTGTAAGTACATAGTAAAAAACTACAAAGACATTTGATATGTTGAGGTTTAGTTCGAACACGTAATTCTCTGTTTATTTATTTATTTTTGCACTTAGAGTATTTTCAATAGAGGTATCTTAGTGAGTTTGATAAAATGATAAATTGTTCTTTATTTTTTTCCTCCTTATATAATAGGAACCATGATGTGGTGTAAGTAGCGATGAATTGATCAAAACAACTTAAATAAGTTATTGAATCATCAAATTGATGGTTTATTTTCACAAATTAAAAGTTGCAAATAACAAAAACATTAAAAGTATTAGTTTTATAAAATTGTTTGAATTTTTATCATTGGAGGAAAATATAGTTGAATTGCATAAATATAATGTGGCATTGTGGGAGCCACTTAATAGTGGTTATGGAGCAAAATTTGAGTTTCATATGAACACTTCATTGGAGATGCTCTTAGGCTTTCTTTGCGAGTTTGGAGGGGAAGGAAGGGAATGGTATGGGAAAAAATGAAGGAGTAAGTGAAAGAATTAAAGGACATTGGGAAGAGGAGTTTTGGGGGACTTGTTTTTCTTCAAAATATAAGATCCTCCTTGTTTGAGGAACTAAAAAATTGTATTGGAGAATGATTTTGAGACGTTTAAGAGTGTTTATATGAATTCTTCAAATTTATTATATGTTGTTATAATATTCTTAAAATTAAAAATATATTAATCATAAACATTAATTTAGTACTCTCTAAAAATATATGTGGAGTTTGAAACTGACTGCAAACCTGTAGCAGATGCACTATCCCTGCCTACAACACAGAATAGTGAATTAGGAGACATTATTTCCCAATGTAAAAGCCTTATAGCTAACAATAGCGATTATGTGGTGTTGTTTGTTCGGAGACAAGCAAATAAAGTAGCTCATAGCATTGCTAAAGCCTCTTTATCTAATCCTAGCCCCTATGTTTGTCATGATGTACCCTTTAATTTGTACTCTTTGATCATGAATGAAATGAATTAGTTTTGCCTTTGTTCAAAAAAAAAAAAATACTCTTTCATAAAATGTGAAAGATTTTCCAATTTTCACCTATATCTCTATCCCCCAAAGTCATTCCTTCTCGTCCCCTCCAAACTCCGAACAAAGACTTAGTGTGTTGATTTCCATAGCTAGACTATTTGAAATTACAAAAATAAAAGTTTTTTATGCTAATTTATTTTTTTAAAACCGGATACCAAAATAACACCCAAAAAAGTAGAATGACTTAAAATGTCTTTTTAAGGGAAAATTTACGATATTTTATCGACCCAAAATAAAATAAAAAAATTGGTCAAAATGTTTATGCCAGGAAATAAAAAGATTTACGTTATATTTTTCAAGGAGAATTTACGTTGTTTTATTTGGGGCCATGCTAACTTATTCTCTTAGAGCACATGTTAAGAATAACTTTGCATTCAAAAACATATATGTCAACTTTTAAGAAGTTGAATGCACGACTTTTTATACATATATTTTTATAATGAACTTCTTAACATGTGTCATTGAGGGCACAAGTTAGTATTTTATATTTGTAATAGAACAACCTATTGTTATTCAGAAGATAAGATGCAATGCATCGTGCCATTATTTCGTTAATCGTATGATTTGAAGCTATTGATTTCTAGACTTTGTTTTAGTTTTCCCTCTCATATAAATCAACGAATGGTGAACAGTGTGTAAATAGATATATATACTTAAAAGCTAGAACAAAGAAACATCAAGCGCATCTGGTGTAGTGGTATCATAGTACCCTCCCACGGTACTGACCAGGGTTCGATTCCCTGGATGCGCATTATTTTATAATTTTTGTCCTTATGGCAAAATGATAACAGTATTTTTTTTTTTTTGTTGTCAGTTTCCTATATGTCACTAGGTTTAATTGACTTACAGTTTTTTGAGATTAATTAATACGAAGAAAGAATCAGAAGAGTCGTTCTTACTTTTTCTTATTTTACATTATGAAACACAGTTGGCTGAGAGAGGGAGAATAAGAGTGCAGTGGTTGGTATTGCTGGAATCTTTCCTTAGATAGGTGGGTGAGGATTGTAATTGTTGTTAAGAGGATTTTGGACCTCTATCTTTATTCTTTAGCCCATAAAAGAAGAAGTTGCTCTTTTACTCCTCCTATTTGCTCGTAAACAACCATTGGTATGTATCTACGGAAACTTCTAAAAACATAAAAAATGTTGTTTGATAGTTAGGAACCGAACGGTTGTGGAGGTTTAACTTAAAAGTGAAAATTCATTAAAAAAAGTTCAATTTGCAATCTGTTTAGTTTAGTCCAATATACATTGTAGTTGATTGTTCTCACCATGTCACAAGATTGGCTAGACGGGTTATTATCAAGTATTCAAGGAAAGGGATTAAGGAAATGTGATGTGCAAATTAACAGACTTAATCACTTCCAGCAAGATGTTTCCATTGAGTACTAAGTAGCAAGGGTAACCATATACCGGGTTAACTATTTCTCATATGATTGATTATGATAGAAAAAGGGCACTAAGATCCAGCTAAGTTAAGCTCAATTGGTTAACAAACTTTTAATTAAGGATTATGACAGGTACTCAAATTGAGTTTGATCGCTATTCGCTAACCAAAACAATCTTTGCTCATATTCATCTCTCAACCAAACTCTCCGTATTACAAGGATGGCACTTCAATGCCTTTGACTTTATCCAAGTATCCACAATACACATATTCTGTGAACCTGTTGTACCAAGGAGATTTGGCTCAATTTAATATATTGTCAAAAATATGGCTGTGTTGTAATTTTATATATTGTGCAGAATCACAAACAAATACTTATGCGATCTACATTACAAATGTATTGTACTCACATAAACTTTCAGAACTATGATTGTGTTTCGTTTTACGTTCAAAATGACAATCGTGTGTCCTAAGGCCTATATTACCGCAATTTTTAACAGAAAAAAAAAAAAAAAAAAAAAAAAAAAAGAGAAAGAAAGAGAAGAAAAAAAAA